>Ga0255773_10000749_pt1 | contig 34180 bp, 32 predicted proteins | sample 011ome_17_FD_179971 | JGI IMG/M metagenome (GOLD analysis project Ga0255773, IMG submission 179971) | Coastal salt marsh microbial communities from the Groves Creek Marsh, Skidaway Island, Georgia - 011502XT metaG (version 2) | ecosystem: Environmental > Aquatic > Marine > Intertidal zone >... | reverse complement strand
GTCCATGATTTACTTTTGAGTAAACTCAAAAAAAATCAAAAAACATGAAAAAACTGCTACATTCTGCTACCCTACTTTCTTCAGTATTGGGCTATTCTCAATCCTTTACAATAACAGAAATAGGTCGCCACAATGACTCAAGAGATGGAGCTTGTGAAATTTCCACTTACGATTTTGGTTCCAAAAAAATATTTGTAACCAATGAAGCAATTGACTCCATTGACGTCATCGATGTTTCCGGTACAACTACGATTTATGAAATAGAGGTAGCAACAAATGTATCTCTCACAGAAACAAAAGAGGTTGATTTCTCTGTGTTTCCAAACCCCACAAACGGACATATTTCGTATGAAGGAAGTTTTGTTCCCTCACTTATCAAGGTAATGGATACTAAGGACAATATTATTCATATCGAGAAAATTCGGAGAATACGATTTCGTAGGAGGGATTAAAAAGCGGAATCTACTTCCTGCAATTTATTGGAAAGAAATATGAACTAGTTACCAAAAGAATTATGAAGCAGTAACTGCAGCACAATCAAGCAAAAAAAAGAGCGATAAGAAAATATCTTATCGCTCTTTTTGTTTTTCTATTGATTTATTAGGCTGTTTCCAGGGCTTTCATGACATCTACAAGCACTTGCACAGAGGAAACTGGCAGCGCATTGTACATGGATGCTCTATATCCACCTACACTTCTGTGTCCTTTTATTCCACTAATGTTAGCAGCTTTCCAGAGCTCATCAAACTTAGCTTGCTTGCTTTCATCTGTAAGTACAAATGTCACATTCATTGTACTTCTGTCTTCTGTTGCTGCTACTCCTTTAAATAAAGGATTTCTATCTATTTCGGCATAGAGCAGAGAAGCTTTTTCTTCGTTAATTTTTTGCTGAGCTTCTACTCCACCAATACTTTTAAGATGTCTCAAATTCAACATCGATACATAGATAGAAAAAACAGGTGGCGTGTTGAACATAGACTCTTTTTTCACGTGCGTCTCAATATTCAACATTGTAGGGATTTTGATTCTGTTTCTTTTGAAAACTTCGTCTTTTACAATGTACAAGGTTGCTCCTGCCGGCCCCATATTTTTTTGAGCGCCAGCATAAATTAAATCAAATTTTGAAATGTCAACCTTCTTACTAAAAATATCTGAACTCATATCGCAAACCAACGGTACCGAAGTGGATGGAATCTCCTTGAATTGGGTTCCAAAAATGGTATTATTTGATGTGTAGTGTAAGTAATCTACATCAGTGGGAATATCAAAGCCTTTTGGGATATGGTTGAAATTACTTTCTTTGGAAGAAGCAACTACCTCTACGTCACCCACAAAATGAGCTTCTTTTATTGCCTTATCGCTCCAAGTTCCTGTGTTGATATAAGCCGATTTTTTGTGATCACCAATCATGTTGAACGCAGAAATTAAAAATCCTAAACTCGCTCCCCCTTGCATAAAACAAACTGAGTAACCTTCAGGAACCTCTAATAATTCTTTCACTAAAAAAGTTGCCTCCTCTACAACAGAAACGAAATTTGAACTTCTGTGAGAAATCTCCAAAAGAGATAAATCTAATCCATCAAAATTTAAGACCGCGTCTGCTGCTTCTTTGATTACTTCTTGAGGTAAAATACAAGGTCCTGCACTGTAATTGTGAACTTTTGCCATAAGGTTTATAGGGTTAAAATTTGTTTGATAAAGGTAAGGAATATTTGACGATTTTCAAATTGAGAATCGTCAGTTTTAACGGTTGATTTCAACTTTTTCTGACTCTTCGGTTTCTACTTTCAATTTTGTCAAGTATTCTCTTAACTATGTCTCTAGAAAAAATTCCTTTTGGTAAAAGAGTGACAGTAAAATTAACCCTCAGTCACATCCACAACTTCCATTACCACATTTTTTTTCTTTTTTAAAAAAAGTAGAAAAAAAGCGAAAACCAACGTAAGCGATAGCGCCCAAAAATGATATATAAACCAAGATCTCTTGCATTTAACTAATTATTTGATAAGCTATTAACGAAACTAGATAAGCCAATCCCGTCATGTACATGAATTGAATACTTGTCCATTTCAGAGATTTGGTTTCTTTGTAAGTTACGGCAATTGTACTCATACACTGCAACGAAAAGGCATAAAACAAAAGTAAGGAAATACACGTAGCAAAATTAAACGTAGGTTTGCCAGTATTGCTATTTGTTTCTTTTTCTAGTTTCTGCATAATCGATAAATCTTCCTCCGAATCTATGCTGTAAATAATAGACATAGTACCAACAAACACTTCTCTAGCGGCAATTGAACTTATTAATGCAATACCAATCTTCCAGTCATATCCTAATGGAATAATTGCAGGTTCAATAGATTTTCCCATCATTCCTAAATAAGAGTGTTCCAGTTCGTAAGAAGAAATTTTTGGAGCCAATTCGGCTTGAGTCAATCCAGGATATTTAGCCTGAACGTACCGCTCTGTATTCTTAAACTTTTCTCCTCCATTGGTACCTAAAACGTACAAAATAATAGATGCTGCCACAATAATTTTTCCTGCATTCCAGATAAATGCTTTGGTGTTTTCCCAAATTGTAAAAATTACATTTTTCAGACTCGGTAATAAATACCTTGGCATTTCGGTGATAAAAAAACTTCGGTATTGATTTTTTATGAGATACTTAAAGGTAATGGCAGCAAGCGCAGAGGTGACTACTCCCAGTAAATACATACCTAACAACACAAGTGCCTGGACACTAACGAACCCAAAAAGCAAGTGGTTAGGGAGGAGTAACCCAATAAGGATGGTGTACACAGGCAGCCTTGCCGAACAGGTAAGAATCGGAGCCACAAGAATAGTAATAAGTCTTTCTCGCTTATTTTCAATGGTGCGAGTTGCCATAATTGCCGGAACTGCACAGGCAAAACTAGAGATAAGCGGCACCACACTTTTTCCGCTCATTCCTACTTTTTGCATCACCCGATCCATCAAATAAATAATTCGGTTCATGTATCCACTTTCGTCCAACAAAGCAAAAAAGAAGAACAAAATGACAATTTGAGGAACAAAAATTACCACTCCCTCTATTCCCGGGATTAATCCTTCGGTTATAAAACTCGTAAATGCCCCTGGCGCAAGTCCCGATTGCATCGTATCATGAAGCCAACTAAAAAACGATTCTATCCAGCCCATTGGGTAAGCGGCCAACGAAAACACCGATTGAAAAATAACCAATAAAACCATCAAGAATATCAAGTACCCTCCTACTTTGTGCATGAGAATAAAATCAAGTTTTGAGGTTAAGTCTGTTGCCAGCGACTTGTCGATATAAACTGCTTTGTCAAGTATTTTTCGTACAAATTGATACCGCAGAATTGCCTCTTCAGTCTTCCATTTCTTACTGTTCACATCTGGTAAAGTATTCTCTTGAGTGATACTCAAGAAAGATTTGTACACGTTTTGCAAGTTATTTTTCTCCGTGAAATTCTTTAGAATTCCGTGATTTTCTGGACGGAGATATTTTAAATCGTCTGCTTTATATTCCGGGGAATCAAGAAGTAATGCAGATTTAAGCTCATCCACTCCCTCTCCTTTTCTTGCCGAAATTTGAACAACATGTATTCCAAATTCTTGCGACAAATAATTCGTGTCAATTTGAATTCCCTTTCGCTTTGCGATGTCTATCAAATTTATCGCCAACACTATGTCGTATCCCAAATCTTTAACCTGAGAAAGCAAATACAAATTTTTCTTGATGTTGGTGCCATCCGCCACAAAGATAACTTTGTCTATCAAGTTTTTACCCGAATTGTTTTTCAGGTACTTCACTACTAGCTCTTCGTCAACGGATTTTGGATAAATACTATCAAAACCCGGAAGATCCGTAATCTCAATGGAATGAGTTAGGTGTTTAAATTTTCCTTGCTTTTTATCGACCGTTACTCCTGGGTAATTTCCGGTTTTTTGATTGACTCCACACAACCTATTAAAAAGGGTAGTTTTACCAACATTAGGATTTCCTATAAGGGCAACGTGCAATTTCTTCATTTTACGGTAATAAAAGAGGCTTCTTCTTTGCGAATAGCAATTTTTTGTGAACCAATGGAAATAAAAATAGGTCCGTGGAAAGGAGCTTTGTTTATCACTCGAATGTTCGCCCCAGGAATTAATCCATACTCCATAAGTTTACTGTCAAAATCTGACTCCAAAACTTCCTGAATCATTCCAACAAACGATGTATGACATTCTGATAATTTCACTCTTTGTTTTTATTTAGAACAAATATAAATAAAAACTTAACGATTTATTCATGATAAAAATCATTTTAATGAGATTAGTAACGATCAATTTTCAGAAGCGCTTGATGGGGTTTCCTTTAAGAATTGATTATATTCGTTTTTTATAAAATCTCCATCATGAAAAACACAGCATTAATTTCTTTATTTTTCACTGCAAGCGTACTTAGCTGCAGCACAACAAAAATAGAAACGAGCGCGGCTCACCCCCAAGAACATACTAAAAATTCTCTTACCACTCCTACTCATTCGTTGTCGAATGAATTGATTTGGTACTCAGGTGAATTTTATGGAAAAACTGTCAGAGGAGTTCGTTCAATGAATGATGGACAGCATTTTACCACGCTAGACAATGGTGAGAACGGCCCAGAAGTAAACAAATATGCTTACGCAACTTACGAGAAAGTGGGTACTTTATTTACATTCATGGACCTAAAGGATGAAGAAGGCAATCCTATTCCTATTGATGAGTACCAATTTAATGCAGATGAAACAAAAGTATTAATTGCCACGGATCAAGAATCTATCTACCGCAGATCGAGCAAGTCGTATTATTACATTTATGATTTAAAAACAAAAAAAACCACTCCGCTTTCGGATAAAAAATTAGGAAAACAACGATTGGCAGAAATATCACCTGCTGGAACCCATGTGGCTTTTGTGCGAGACAACAATTTATTCTTCATAAATTTGGAGACAAAAAAGGAGTTTGCGGTAACTCAATCAGGTAAACTAAATGAGCTCATTCATGGCGCCACAGATTGGGTATATGAAGAGGAATTTGCAATTCACAAAGGTTTTGAGTGGAATCAGGATGGGACTAAAATTGCCTATTTAACTTTTGATGAAAGCGAAGTAAGAGAGTTTCATTTAGATTACTATGGACCACTGTACCCCATGGAATATACATTCAAGTATCCCAAAGCAGGAGAAGATAACTCGAAGATTAGTGTTTCTGTGTATGATATTTGGAAACAAGAATCGGTTCCTGTTGCGATAAACGATTCAGAAGAATACTACCTCCCACGAATCAACTGGACAAAAGATCCTAACGTGCTGTCCATTACCAAGCTAAATAGATTGCAGAACAAACTTCAGTTATTGGCAGTGAACTGTAACAACGACTTACCTCAAAAAAAATCGGCTTTTGAAGCAACTCCTTTCTTGACAGAAACTTCTGATACCTACATTGATATTCACGACAATCTCACTTTCTTGAAAGACAACAAAACGTTCTTGTGGATGAGTGAAAAAAATGGATTCAATCACATTTACCTAAATACCTTTGAGGGCAAAGAACAACAAATCACAAAAGGCAATTGGGATATAATAGAACTACAAGGAATAGACGAAGAGAACGAATTGATTTATTTCTTATCGGCAGAGAATGGTGCCACTCAGCAAGAATTGTATGTGATCAAGACTGACGGAAGTGGTAAAAAGAAATTATCCCAAAAATCGGGAAATAATTCAACCTCGTTTAGCAAAGGGATGAAATATTACCTCAATTACCATTCGGATGCCAACACTCCAACCTACATATCGCTGCATGAGGCCAACGGAAACCAAATAAAAGTATTGGAAGATAACCAAGCTCTGAAAGATAGGCTGGAAAAGTATGAGCTACCAAAGAAAGAATTTTTTCAGTTTGCAAATAACGTAGGAACCAAACTAAATGCTTGGATGATAAAACCTGCAGATTTTGACCCAAACAGACAATACCCAGTATTTATGACAGGATACAACGGACCAGGAAATAATGTGGTTACAGATTCTTGGGGAGGTAGCACAATGATGTGGCATCACTTGCTTGCAAAACAAGGTTTTTTGGTGGTATGTGTAGAAACTAGAGGAACAATGTATAGAGGAAGAGAGTTTAAACATGTAACCTACCAGCAACTAGGAAAACTTGAAACTCAAGACATGATAAGCGCGGCAAAATACATTGGAGGGTTACCTTATGCCGATGCCACTAATATAGGAATACAAGGATGGAGCTACGGTGGATACATGGCTTCGTTGTGTATGACAAAAGGTGCCGATTATTTTAAAGCAGGAATTGCCGTGGCGCCCGTTACAAACTGGAGGTATTACGACAACATATACACGGAGCGATTTATGCGTACGCCACAAGAAAATGCCAACGGTTATGACGACAATTCGCCTATCAACCACGTGGACAAACTAAAAGGTGCATTCCTACTCGTACACGGTGGAGGTGACGACAATGTACACCCCCAAAACACCTACGAAATGGTCAATGCCTTGGTGAAAAAAAACAAAGAGTTTGAGATGTTTATTTATCCAAACAGAAACCACGGTATTTATGGCGGAAAAACTAGGTTGCACCTCTTTACCAAAATGACTAAGTTTTTAGAAGATAATTTGATGGAAGAGTAACTAATTTGTTGATGGAGTTTCTTCTGGAGGCTATTGGCTATTTTTTAACCGAAATAATTATCGGAATGTTTTTACTTTATCCAGGAGCTTGTGTTTTGTGGTTACTTAATCGTGGAAACAAAAGTCTAAAACTCATTAAGGAAAAATAGAGGACAAAGTGTTTCAAGGTAAGTTTACTACTCCTTATTTTAGGATTGCTTGAATAATAAATCCAAGGTCCGAAGTAGCTGAGCAGTTTCGGTCGTATTATGAAAAGCTAAATCCAAATTGATTGGGACAAGCAGTAAATGAATCCATGAAAAGAAGTTGAAATTTATATTTATATTCGTTCCAAACGAATAAAGAGGGTGGGCACTCGTTGCAAACGAGCGCCAGCGGGATTAAGAAATGACAACTATGAATATAAGTCAGGTTCTCGTTTCAAACGAGAACCAACAAACGGAAGAAAATATAACCAGCGTGATGCCAGAAAGAATAATGGCACAAGCTCAACTGCTGCCGAACCGGTGACAAATACCTAACTTTTTTTGAGCCTTTGGTTAATGAGTAGATTCCTTACCATGCGCAATTCCACTCGAGAGACTTCGTCAGATTCGGTAAAAGAGGTTATTCCTTTTCCCACTTTTGCAGGAAGGTTTGGGATTGTTCTCACAATTTTGTTGATGCCCAGTTGCTCTTGGATAGTTTCTATTTTTAATCCTGCTACCAAACTTACTATTAACTGATTGGAATTCACCATTGGTTTCATCTTAGCAAATAACTCTTCACAATGGTATGGCTTTACAGCAATAATTACATTGTCTGCGGAAGACAAGCACTTTTTTATGTCTTTGAAAGCTTCAAATCTTGTATCAGACGAAATTTTTGCTAAAGTGTCCTCTCCTATATCTTGAATCATTAATTTTCTTCTATCCAGATACACAGAATCCGCCATTCCTTAGGAATAAGTTAATCCCATGTTCCCTCCTCCTATAACTAATACTTTCATATTGTTCTATTTTTTTTAGTATATGTACAAGTATTATTCTAATGAGAATGATTTACAAAAAATAGTCAAAACCCTATAAAAAAATTTCTTATGAGTTGATTTACAATCAGATGAAAAGATTGAAGATTTGTCAGACTAAGGTGACAAGTTGCCAAAAAAATTATTTCAGTAACGCTTTGTAATCAATTTTTTTCGCTTCCAAACTCGAAATCACCACATCTGCTTGTTCGTAATACTTTCTTCTGTTTTTCAACAATCGAGTTACTTTCTTTGTCTTCTTATCTAAAGACAACCCCTGCAACAGAGGTCGGTTATCTTTTGACTGACCTACTCTTTTTAAGATGCTTTTGACATCAATTTTTAGGTACACTACTTTTCCGTTTCGAAGCATTCGATTGAGTCGATATTGATGACACGGCATTCCTCCTCCAGTTGCTATTACGGTGTTTTCAGTAAAATCATCCAATCTCAAAAGCCACTCGTGCTCAAGTTTACGAAATCCTTTCTCACCAAGTTCACGGAATATCTCTGGAATGGACCTATTCATTTGTTGCGAGATAGAGCTATCAGTATCAACAAATTCATAACCGAGCTGTTTAGCCATCAACTTTCCTACGGTGGTCTTTCCACTTCCCATAAACCCTATTAAAAAAATCAAAACTGGTTTATTCCTCTTCATGGCCAAGTGTATTTGTTTTTGCATACAATTCGAAACCCATAATAAGAATAGTAGAAGAAATATTAATCCAAATCAAAAAAACAATGAGTGACCCAATTGACCCGTAAAGTTTGTTGTAAGAATTGAAATTATCGATATAAAAACTCATTCCCAAAGAGGCGAGAATAATGAAAACGGTTGCCCACATAGCTCCAGCGGAGAGCATCAACCAATTTTTTCTTCGAATAAGAGCAACGTTGTACAAGGTGGAAATTGACAGCACAAACAGCAAGAAAACTGCTACCCATTTGGCCAATCGGAGGGCGAAGGTAATCCACTCGCTTTCCCAAACGTAAGTGGACAAAAAGTAACTTATTCCTGCTTCGCTAAACAAAATAAGAGCAAAACCTACTAACATCATAACAGTAATAATAATCATAAGAACTAGAGAGATTGCTCTTTGCTTTAGTGGATTTCTTATGATTTCTATTTGATAGGATTTAGAAAATGTAGTGAGAATAGAATTGATGATACTGGAGGCGTAATAAATAGTCAAAATAAAACCTACTGAAAGAAACCCGGTGTGCTTTTTCAGGACTAAATCTTCAATTGTTTGAAAAATTATTGTTTCCACATTTTCGGGCATAATTGCCGCAATGCTATTCAATAAATCTTGCTGAAAATTCTCTATAGGCACATACGGAATTAAGGTAAGTAAAAGAATAACTGCAGGAAAAAGAGCGATGAAGAGTTTAAAAGAAATAGCCGCACTTTTTGTTGCAATGTCACTACGGGTAAAAGCTTCTTTTACAAATTTTAGTGCATCGTACAACGACATGGTATCAAACCCCGGAAAACTTATTTTCTTAAGAATTCTTCTGACTGTGTTGACGGGGGTCGAGTATCTTACCCTCTCGATGAAAGCTTGTAGATTCATCTTTCCAACTTCATAAGATACTTGCTCATTCGCTTTGGGCTAGGGATTGTTTTTGTTCCCCATTTTCCCAGAATTGTTCCATTCTTGAGTACAATTACTCCGGGGTTGGAACGCACAATTGTCTTTAAGACTTTGTCATCCCCCGAAATAAAATTAAAAGTGAGTTCATTACGAGCAATTACCGAATCAACCTTGGACATAGTGGAAGTAGCTGCTATAAAATTGTAGCCATTTTCTGTGGCAAACTCGTTCAGTTTATTCAGTTTTTGTAGTCCTTTTTTACTTGTCAAATCTAGGTCCCAGCAAACAGCTAAAAAAGTATAAGTATCGCTTCGCTGAATTTTGTCATTGGCGGATTCGTCATTAAAATTAAATTCTGCAGGAATTTTTGCCTCGTACCCTTCTTTTTCTAGTACAGACTCAAAACTTTTTTTCTCAAAACCTTTCTCTGCCCACTCTTCTTCATTAAATTCTGATTTGGCTACTTCTTGTGTCTCTCCCGTTTTTGGATTTACCATAACGTAAACGTATTCCCACGTTTCCCACATTCTATTTGCCATGTAGTCCGTGCTTTTAAAGTAATCCCGTTCTTTTGTTTCTTTGTTTTGTAAATAGTACATCGAATAATACACAGGAGGCAATAGATTATTTCGTTCCATAGAATCTACAGCTAAGGAATCGGCTTTTTCGTATGCCATGCCTTCGTACCCAAATTTTATCTCTTCAAAAATGGAGCGTTCGTATTCTATTTGTGCCGAATCTGACTCAAATCCTTTTCGGTAAATTGTATCTTGTTCCAAGTATTGTTTGAAATCCGCTTCCATATCGGATTGGTAACCTGCCATAATTTCATTCAGAAACACTTGCCTGTATTCTTCTCTATACTGATCGGAAGTTTTCATTAGTTCTGTCACATTATTTCCAACCGCATAAGGTCGGTAGTCCTTTACTGGAAGGTAGTTTAATGTATACCATACAAAAGCGCTGGAAATGAATACGAGCATTCCGAGAATGATCCATTCGCGACCTTTCTTAACATAAAACCACTTGATGAGTAAATAAAGTAAAGCAGCAATGGCTAAAAAGCTTAATGGCATCCACCAACCAAAAACATATCCCGAAAATCCTGCGGTAAAGGCCAGTGATCCACCAATCAACAGCTTGTCTTTTCGTTCGTTGTTCAACGATTGTGACTTAAAACCAAAAAACAAGAATATGGTAAACACCAAGAGAACCATGTCTTTTTGAAAAGATTCCCATGGAGTGAGGGACCTACCCAGAGAACCTTTGAGTGCATCTCCAAAACATCCACAATCGAGAACGCACATGGGGGTGCCAGTAACTTCTTCTCCCGCACTATTGGTGTAAGTAATAATGGCGTGCGGATCACACTGAGCGGTGTAATAAGTTAAAAAACCAAAAAACACCAAAAATCCTGTGATAGCAATTATTGTTACTTTATATTTTGTACCAAAAATTAATGACAAGCCCAAAACCACTTCAGCAACACATACAATAATGGCCAACGGTAATGAATAGTCATAAAACATGGTCCAGAAAGACCCCAACGCATTAGGTAAAAAATACTCTTCCAATTTGTAGGAAAAACCTAAGGTATCATTTGCTTTAATCAATCCAGAAACAATAAAAACTGAACCTACCACAATTCGAGATAAATGAACAAGATGCTTCATAATATTAGGTTTAAATTTATGCTAAAATAATAAAATACTCTCTTCTATAAGAGTCGTTAACAAATAGATAATGGACTATTGAGATTCTTCACTCATTTGAATCAAGGCAAAGACTGAATAATTTATCATGTCGTAGTAGTTTGCGTCAATTCCCTCGCTCATGATTGTTTCGCCTTGATTGTCTTCAATTTGTTTTACTCTCAATAATTTCATTAAAATTAAATCGGTGAAAGAGGAAACTCTCATATCTCTCCATGCTTCGCCATAGTCGTGATTCTTTTTCTCCATGAGAGATTTTGCCTCTAAAAAATAATTTTTGTAGAGATTGTTGGCATATTCTGTAGCTAGTTCTAGTTCGGTGTTGTCTTTCAATTCTAATTGAATAATAGCCATCACACAATAATTAATTATTCCTACAAATTCATTTTCTATTCCCTCACCTACTTTGCTAATACCTTTTTCTTCCAAGGTTCTTATTCGTTGAGCTTTGATGAAAATTTGGTCGGTAAGTGAGCTAGTCCTAAGAATTCGCCAAGCAGTTCCGTAATCTTTCGTTTTTTTTGTAAAAATGTCTTCGCATTTACTTATTATTGTGTCGTATTGCTGGGAAGTATTACTCATGATAACTCTATAAATTTTGTATGACAATTAATTGTAAAGGTAAATTATTAAATTTTGATTCCCCAATTGTAATGGGAATTTTAAATGTAACACCCGATTCGTTTTACGATGGTGGAAACCTCGAAACAGAGTCGCAACTTATTGAACAAGCATTCAACATGATACAGTCGGGAGCAACTATATTGGATATTGGCGGATATTCGTCTAAGCCCGGAGCAAAAGAGGTAAGTGTGGAAGAAGAGTTAAACAGAGTGGTACCTGCAATCCAATTAATTAGCTCGAAATTTCCCGAAGTTATCCTATCCATTGATACATTTAGGAGTGAAGTGGCCAGAGCAGCCGTAAATGCTGGAGCAGCATTAATCAACGATATTTCTGCAGGAGATTTGGACTCCAATATGTTCATGACGGTAAAAGAGCTACAAGTTCCTTATTGCCTCATGCACATGCAAGGAACGCCCCAAACTATGCAAACAAAACCTAAATACAACAAAGTAGTGACCGAAGTGTTTTATTCACTGGCTAAAAAAGTAGAAGAACTAAAAAAAATGGGGATAAATGATTTGCTCATAGATCCTGGTTTTGGTTTTGGAAAAACTATTGAGCATAATTATGAATTACTACAAAACCTTCCTCACTTAAAGCTACTAAACCTGCCTATATTGGTAGGTCTCTCACGAAAATCAATGATTTACAAGGTGTTGAATTGTACTCCAGGTGAAGCGCTAAATGGAACTACAGCCTTACAAAGTTTTGCATTGCTCGGAGGAGCAAACATTCTTCGAGTGCATGATGTAAAAGAAGCCCAAGAAACTATCTATCTATATAATAAATTGACCGAAAATCAAAAACACCACTCTACTAGTGCTTAGCTGAATCACCCTTTTAAACTGCACTGTTTCAATTGAAACAGACTTCTTAAAACTTGATGATAACAAAATCATTACCCTTTACAAAAAAGAGATAAAACTGGGAACCAATGCCTATTTTTTTAATCCGAATGACGTTGGGTGCGAAGTTGTAAAAACTGAGGTAAAACTATTAGTAAATGGCTTGTATGTGAGCACTATAAACCAGAGTAATAATATTTCTATCGATCCGGACAACGTATTCATAATGCCTATGAAAGTCACTGTGCCAATCGAAAAAATAAGTAAGAACAAATATGGAATCTTCGGAGAATTAAGGTCTACCTTATTAAATCAAAATATTTCCAACGAATACGATGGATATGTCCTACATAGAAAAGCTGGAATCGAATTTGAAATTGAAATAATTGGAGTGGAAATGCTCAAAAAATTTAAGAGAAATTAATCTTGAAGAAATCTTATTGTTTCTTCTACTACCTCCTTCAGTTCGGTGGGTAATTGAGAAGAATTCCAAGGGTGATAACTTCCAAAAGTATGTCCTGTATGCTCCATAATTATGAGCTCCGAAGAGGGAATTATCTCGTGTAGTTTTATTGCTTCCTCTAAGCTCACGGCAGTATCTTCTGCACCATGTATAATGCAAAACGGTGACCGAATTTTCCTTCCCTGGTAAGCAATGGATAATTCTTTTTTGTTCATTGCCGTGTTCTCATAAAATTGAAAATAAAGTGGCATCTCTTGTTTTGTTCTCCCATTTAACTGATGTACTACGCCATTCTCTCTCCATTCCTCTGTGTTTTTTGGTAATCGTTCAGTCAAGTCAAAAACACTTGCCCAAGTCACTCCTTTTTTTATTCTAGAATCTTTGGCAGCAGCTAAACTCACAATCCCTCCTCCTCTACTGTGACCTATTGTGTATATCGAGTCCAATTGAATCCGAGACTTTTCAGAACACTCGGTTTCGAGCCAATTAATAACTGCTTCCAAATCGGCTAATTCTTTAGTGTAATTATTATTTCCAAAAGCCTCCAAATCGCTAAAATCTGTTGGCGTATTCGGGGTAACTCCATTGTGCGAAAAATTGAATTTAAGGAAATGAAATCCGTTTTGAGCGAAATATTCAGCTACCAAATTCCAACATCCCCAGTCTTTAAATCCTTTATATCCATGGCAAAAAATTACGATTGGTGACTTATTACTTTCGCTATTCGAAAGCGTTAAATCCAAAGAAATAAGGCGCTTATTACTGCCTTCTATTACTTGGGTTTGTGGAATTGCGCGAGTCATCATAATAAATCGGTTTTACCTAAAATACAAAAAAGAAACGAATGTCATAGTTAAGGCTGACCTGAGTGGTTTGGTTACAGAAGAAAATATGTGAAGTTTGAAGCATGGAAAAACGCACATTTAAACGTTGGAGAAAAAATATCAGAAAGAAGTTCAAGAAATAGTAAGGAAAGGAATGAGTAACAATATCAATTTTGATATGAATAATGTTTTAGGGCTACCCGCCTATTATTTAGATTTAGAAGTTTTTTCGAGTGATAGTAATTTACTCAAAGATGCTCCTTTTCTTACTGCACTTGTTCATAATCCAAATCACATTGGATGTCAAACTTTGAGTGATTCAGAACAGTATTTATGAGTCACCCAAAAGATTGAAAAAGAATTGATTGAAATTTGTGCAGTAGATATCATGAAAGCCCAACCTAATTCTTGTGATCGTTATATTGCCTCTGGCGGAACAGAAGCAAACATTCAAGCTATGTGGATGTAAAGAAACTATTTTACCCACGAATTTTTCGCTCAATTATGCGATATCTGTGTACTTTTCTCCGAAGAAAGAAATTACTCCATGAATAAGGGAGAAAATATCTTAGGACTTAATTTATACCAATTTGGGATAAATTCAAAATACAGACTTGGATCAATAAGAGAAATTGACTCAACAATTGAAAGAGCAAAGAATGAGTGGAAAAAATATTTTGTCGTAATTGCCAATATGATGACAACGATGTAGGCTCCGTGGACGAACTCATTCCCATTCTCCCCGGACTAAAAAAACAAAGTTGTACTTTTAAAATCTATGTAGACGGAGCCTATGGTGGATTTTATTACCCATATACCAACACCTCTAATGAGCTAAATTTTGCCAATCCATCTATCAGTTAAATCACTATAGATGCACACAAAATGTGTCAAGCTCCTTATGGAACTGGGATTTTCCTTACTCGAAAAGGAATGATTGCTCATTCGGGCACTTCTGCAAAGTATGGAAAAGGCAATAATTTTACCTTAATTGGAAGTCGTTCTGCTGCAAATGCAATTGCGGTTTGGATGATATTGAGCAAACATGGTCCGTATCGATGGATTGAAAAAACTTTCTTTTACAAAAAAAAGAACAGCTTGGTTATGTAATCAACTAACTGATCTGGAGATAGAATACTACCTCAATTCTTTTTCTAATATTATCACAATAACACGGTGCGATTCTCTTGACAAACTTCGGAGCAGATTTGGGTTAGTTCCTGACTACTATGAAAAACCAACTTCATACAAAATAGTAGTGATGGAGAACGTTTCAATTGAAAAACTTGAACTTTTCATAACAGAACTAGAGCTCGAAATAGTTCAAAAACTTGAACCAGCCTGAAACTGAGAATTCTCCTACTTGATTCTTCGCAGATTTCCTTATCTTTGAATGAAATTTAATTAAAGTATGAAAGACGTGATTCAGGAGATTATCAATCAGGAAGTGAAAGCGCTTCAGAATTTGGTGATAAATGAGAATTTTGAACAAGCAGTTTCTCTCATCGAAACCCAAGTTCATCAAAAAGGAGGAAAAGTGGTAATCAGCGGAATGGGAAAAGCAGGTCAAATAGGCGTTAATATTGCCACAACCTTAGCCTCCACAGGAACTCCGGCTGTTTTTCTTCATCCAAGCGAATCCCAACACGGTGATTTAGGAATTGTTCAAAAAAATGACATCTTGCTACTCATTTCCAATTCGGGTAAAACAAGAGAAATAGTGGAACTCGAAACGCTTGTAAAAAGGTTGTTTCCCGAGATAAAAATTATAGGTTTGACCGGAAACTTAGAAGGAGATTTAGCCCAATTCAGTGACGTGACTTTGTATACTGGAGCACCCAAAGAAGTTTGCCCTTTGGGTCTAGCGCCTACCACCTCTACTACTGCCATGACCGTGATAGGTGACATTATCATTGTACTTCTTATGAAAAAAATTGGATTCACTAAAGAACAATATGCTCTCAGGCATCACAGTGGATATTTGGGTAGCAAAGCTAGAAATGAAGTTTCGTAACAATTGATAGTTTCTTGAAACGAATAGTCAACCCTAATTCTCAATTCTAACATTTTAAAAAAAACATGAAAAAATTTACATTGATAGCTGGACCTTGCGCCATTGAAGACGATATCATTCCTTTCAAAATTGGTAAAGAAGTAAAAAAAATCTGCGACAAACTTGGAATTGATTATATTTTTAAGGGAAGCTACAGAAAAGCAAATCGTTCAAAATTGGATAGCTTTACAGGAATTGGTGATGACATAGCGCTTAATATTTTACAACAAATAGGAAAAGATTTAAGAGTTCCTACCATTACGGACGTGCACGAAAGTCATGAGGTGGCTAAGGTGGCGAAATTTGTAGATCATCTTCAAATACCAGCTTTTTTGTGCCGGCAGACCGAGCTATTGTTAGCGGCAGGAAATTCGGGTTGTGGAGTAAATATAAAAAAAGGTCAGTTTCTTTCTCCAGAAGCGATGATTTTTCCACTAGAAAAAGTGCTTTCAACAGGCAATAAAAACGTTTGGTTGTGTGAAAGAGGAACTACTTTTGGATACTCAGATTTGATTGTAGATGCCACAGCAATTCATCGAATGAAAAAGCTTGGAGCTCCAGTGATTATGGATTGTACTCACTCCGTTCAAAAACCAAACAAAACTGAAGGTGTGACTGGAGGCGACCCAACACTGATTGAATCTATAGCTTTGTCCGCTATTGCTAATGGGGCCGATGGTTTCTTTATGGAAGTCCACCCAAATCCAAGCGAAGCAAAAAGTGACCCTCACACTATGTTACAATTGGATAAATTGGAAGGAATTTTGACTAAATGTATGGCTGTTAGAGAGGCTTTGAATGGGTAATAAATCACTTAACGTGTATTTTTTAAGTATTCATTTTGTCAATTAAAAACAGGATCATTGAGTTCCTGTTTCTTTAATCTTCCTACTATGAAGAAGGATTGAGGTGGGTGATTCCCTAGTTTAAAGAATCTACAACTTCTCCATCAAATATTCGTACAACTTCACCATTTCCACTATATCCTGTTTATTCACCTTTTCTTGTGGTGAATGAACATTGTGTTCAGCTGCTCCAATAAAGCACCAATCAAATGGATAGGGCGATTTTTGAAGTGCATTTCCATCACTTCCTCCCGCATTTTCAACTTCTAATTGGTACACGGCACCACTTTGTTCTGCCAACTCGATAATTTTGTTGAGATAACTTTTTCGCGGTATGCCTGAATCTCTCATCGAAATCGCAACTCCACCGCCATCAGACACTCCATCAGTAATCCAGGTAATGTCTGAGATCAAGGCTTGTTTCACTCCCCAATTCTCGTACATGTACTTTGCTAAATAACCTACCGATCCTCCCCCATGCTCCTCCCAACAAGAAAAACAAATGATTCCATTCTCCAAGTTTTCGGCTACTTGAAGCGCATTCCAAACCCCTAGTCTATTGTCTAGATAACAGGATTGAACATGATTATCCGTTTCTACAAAATGTTGCTTGAACACCAAGTCCGTTCCTCTATCTATCTCTCTCCCAAACACATATTCATAGTGTTCTCTTCCTTCTTCATCTTCAATCACTAGTAATTCACACTCAATGTCACCGTGCGAATCTTTTCCTACTAGCACCGTGCCCTCTATTGTTCTTGGACCTCCTATCTTCACTAATTCTTTATTGTATTTTACCGTAAATCCAATGGAATCGATGTGGGCAAAAATTGCCGTCCTGGGTGTTCCAAATTTGAGCATTATACAGTCTTGAAAACCTTCTCCAGCGTATATCTCTGGTTGATTTTTCCAAGTTGACTTATTCTTTTCAATATACTTCAACAAAAAATGTGTCATGGCAATTTCATTCCCAGAAGGTGCATGAATTCCACATAATTCTTTTAATAATTCCATTTCACTATTTTTTTATAAGTTGGTAAAACAACTCGGTTTCCCATCCTTTTTGGGTTCTAACCCACTCTTTTCGTTCTCCTGACTTTTCAAAGCCATTTCTTTCAAACAATTTGATACTCGCCTCATTCGTGTCAAATATATGACAGAATAATTGATGTAGCTGTAATCTGTCGAAACTATACTCTATCAATAATTTGAGAGCCTCATCGGCATATCCCCTATTTCTATAAGCACTATCACCAATCAAAACTCCAACTCCTGCTCGTTGGTGAATTGGATCAAATTCAAATAAATCGATAGTACCTATTGCCAGGTCGTTTTTCCTCAAGCAAATCATAAATCGTACTTGTTTTGTTTCCAAAATATTTTGAGCTGAATTGACATATTGCTCTATCAGGTTCTTAGAAAAGGGTACCAATGTATTGCTTATTTTCCAGTTTTCTGGATTATTTTCCCATCCAATCATTGGATGAGCATCCTCTGGCTCAATCGCTCTCAAATATACTTTTTGTCCCTGTAACATACATATCAGTCTTTATTCACATCAATTATTCTCTCTGTCCAGCAACGAATAGCTGTGATAAACCTTGTTGCGGATTTTAATAAAATTCTTCCCTTATCGGTATTGTATTTCACTCAAGTTTCTATACACTCCCTCCTCCAATTTCACTAATTCTTCGTGACTGCCACTTTCCACAATCTCTCCTTTGTCCATTACCAGAATTGTATCACTATTCTTAATAGTAGACAAACGATGAGCAATCACCAGCGAGGTTCTTCCTTTCATCAATCTATCTAGCGCCTCCTGAACCAACAATTCAGACTCTGAATCTAAAGAACTAGTTGCTTCATCCAAAATAAGAATGGATGGGTTTTTTAGTATAGCTCGTGCAATGGCAATTCGTTGTTTTTGCCCACCCGAAAGTTGAATTCCTCGATCTCCCACAAAGGTATCATACCCCTCAGGAAATTGTTGTATAAATTCATGGGCATTTGCGCCTTTAGCAGCCTCAATAATCTGTTCAAGATTCGCAGAAAGATCTCCGTAGGCTATATTTTCTTTAATAGTTCCTCCAAATAATATCACTTCTTGAGGTACAATCGCCATTTCATTTCGTAACGCACTCAGCGAATAGGAACTTGCATGTTTTCCATCGAATAAAATAGATCCTGAGTTTGGTTGAAAGAACTGTAATAATAAGGAGGAAAGCGTTGATTTTCCTGAACCCGATGAGCCCACTAAAGCAATTTGTTGTCCAGCCTCTATTTCAACCGAAACTCCTTTTATCACCTCCACATCTGGTCTTGTTTCGTAAGAAAAATGAACCTTTTCGATCGAAATACTTCCTCTCAACTGAAGTGACTCTTTGCTGGGTTCTAAGGAAAGATTTTCTTTTTCACCGTCTAGAATTATCATGAGCTTTTCGGTAGCCCCAATAGCTCGCTGAACTTTGGCATATAATTCGGGTAAATTTCCAATTGCCCCTCCCACAAAAATTGTGTACAAGATGAAACTAATAAAGTTTTTGTTACTCATTTCACCTGCATCAACCATTAGCTTTCCTTGCCAAATTACGAATACGATCGAGCCAAACATGCAAAAAATAACAAAAGTCACGAACAAACCTCTCCACAATACAATGCGCATAGTTTTGTCTCTTACCTCAAATACGGCTTTTTTATATCGTAGAATCTCAAAATACTCATTAGCAAAGGCCTTTACGTTGGCTATTCCCATCAAACTTTCTTCGAGCACCGAATTAGATTCAGCAGATGCATCTTGCGACTCTTTGGCTATTCGCTTTATGAATCTTCCAAAAACCACCGCAATAATCGCTACAACCGGAACCACCCCAAGCATAATAAAACAAAGCTTTGGAGACATTATAAAAAGTGCAACCAAGCTAACCATAACAGTAATTATTTGCCTTATAAATGTGGCTAACACCGTATTAAGGGTATCTCTTAACTGTTCAATATCATTGGAAATCCTGCTCGTAAGCTCCCCTACTTTGTTTTTATTAAAAAAATTAAGAGGGGAAGCCACCAATACAGAGAATGCTTGGATTCGCAAATCTTTGAGAGCATTTGCTGTGAAATACCCGAAAAGATAAATTCTAAAAAAAGAGAAAATAGCTTGCGCACCAAAAACCAAAATCATCACCATGATAAGATTAGAGGTAATAGATAAATCAATAATTTGACTTGGTTCCGGCATAGATTCAACCCCAGGAAACGATTCGCTCGCAGGCGTGTCCTTCCCAATTAACTGCCCCATTAAATAGGGAAACAACATGGCGGTAGTACTTGACAGGAATAAAAAAAACATCCCGATGACAAAGGAAACTTTGTAGGGTGCAACAAATTTAAAAAAAGTTGAGGCCTTTTTGATGGTTTTCTTCTCTAGTTTGATTCTCTCGGGTCGCGGCATTCTTATTCATATATTTGAGGCACAAAAATACTATTATTTCTTCACTTATAAGAAGAGAACAAGAATTGGTTCTTGCATGGATGAATAAAATCTTAAATTTATTTCTGAATATACTTTGTATAAATAATAAATTATGTATTTTTGCAAACCGTAATAATAACAAGATATGAAAAGAACATACCAACCATCAAGAAGAAAGAGAAGAAACAAACACGGTTTCAGAGAAAGAATGTCGTCAGCTAATGGACGTAGAGTTCTTGCTCGTAGAAGAAAAAAAGGAAGAAAAAAGCTTACGGTGTCTTGCGAGGCAAGACCAAAAAGATAATGTTAATAAATATTAATAAGGACAACAATTGTTGTCCTTTTTTTTTGCCCTATAATCAGTATTTTTACCAAATATAGTTTCATACTAAACAAAAACTAAGAAAACTAGCACTCATGCCAAAGAATCAACAAATAAAATCTATTCTTATCATTGGTAGTGGACCAATTGTAATTGGTCAAGCCTGTGAATTTGATTATGCCGGATCCCAGGCATCTCGTTCATTGAGAGAAGAAGGAATCGAAGTAACTCTTATCAATTCTAACCCTGCCACAATCATGACAGATAAGATGGTTGCGGACAATGTTTACCTCAAACCTTTAGAGCCAGAATATGTAGAAGAGATTTTAAACAAGCATAAAATTGATGCAGTATTGCCCACCATGGGAGGTCAAACTGCCCTCAATTTGTGTATCAAATGTAAGGAACTAGGAATTTGGGAAGAGTATGGAGTTGAAATAATTGGGGTAGATATTGATGCCATTGAAATTACGGAAAATAGAGAAAAATTTAGGGCTTTAATGGATGAAATTGGTGTAGGTTCTGCTCCTTCTGATACTGCCCGTTCTTTCTTAAAAGGAAAAGAGATTGCCCAAGAGATTGGGTTTCCATTAGTTATTCGTCCTTCATACACTTTGGGTGGTAGTGGAGCTAGTTTTGTTCACACCGCAGAAGAATTTGATGAACTACTAAACAGAGGATTGCACGCTTCGCCTATCCACGAAGTAATGATAGACAAAGCGGTTATTGGCTGGAAAGAATACGAATTAGAACTTTTGAGAGATAAAAATGACAATGTGATTATCATTTGTTCGATCGAAAATTTTGACCCTATGGGAATTCATACTGGTGACTCTATTACGGTGGCGCCAGCGATGACTTTATCGGATACCACGTATCAAAAAATGCGTGACATGGCTATTAAAATGATGCGAAGTATTGGGAATTTTGCTGGAGGATGTAATGTACAGTTTTCTGTATCACCAGATGAAAAAGAGGAAATCATTGCAATCGAAATTAATCCAAGAGTTTCGCGTTCTTCGGCCTTGGCCTCCAAAGCAACTGGGTATCCTATCGCCAAAATTGCCTCGAAACTTGCCATTGGATACACTCTAGACGAACTCGATAACCAAATTACAAAAACTACCTCTGCCCTATTTGAACCAACCTTAGATTACGTAATTGTAAAAATTCCGAGATGGAATTTTAATAAATTCAAAGGAGCTAACACCGAACTTGGTCTACAAATGAAATCTGTGGGTGAAGTAATGGGGATTGGAAGATCTTTTCAAGAAGCGCTTCAGAAAGCGTGTCAATCTCTTGAGATAGGAAGAAACGGATTAGGAGCAGATGGAAAAGAAGAAAGAAACCAAGACAGATTGCTTCATAGTCTGAAACACGCAAGTTGGGACAGGTTGTTCCATGTGTACGATTCCATTAAGCTAGGTATTCCTTTCAAGACAATAAAAGAAATTACCAAAATAGACGATTGGTTCTTAAGACAAATTGAAGACTTAATTCAAACAGAGAAAAAAATTGAAAAATACTCGTTAGATTCTATCCCTCGAGAGTTATTATTTGAAGCAAAACAGAAAGGCTATTGTGACAGACAAGTTGCTCACCTACTAAGAACTCTTGAAAGCCAAGTTTTTGCAAAAAGGCAAGAGTTTGGGATCAACAGAGTATACAAATTGGTGGATACTTGTGCTGCGGAATTTGATGCTAAAACTCCTTACTACTACTCCACGTTTGAAATGGAAAACGAATCAGTAGTAACTGACAAAAAGAAAATTATTGTACTAGGATCTGGTCCCAACCGAATTGGACAAGGTATAGAGTTTGATTACTGCTGTGTGCATGGAATTTATGCTGCGAAGGAAATGGGATACGAAACCATCATGATTAACTGTAATCCAGAAACCGTCTCTACCGATTTTGATACGGCAGATAAACTATACTTTGAACCTGTATTTTGGGAGCATATTTATGACATTATTCTGCATGAAAAACCCGAAGGAGTTATTGTTCAGCTAGGAGGTCAAACCGCTCTTAAGTTAGCTGAAAAACTAGAGAAATACGGAATTAGAATAATTGGTTCTGGGTTCGATTCACTTGATTTGGCTGAAGATAGAGGAAGATTCTCCAACAAGTTAGAAGAATTGAACATCCCTTATCCAAAATTTGGTGTGGTAGAAAGTGCGGAACAAGCGCTAGAAAAATCGAAAGAATTAGGCTTTCCGTTATTGGTTCGTCCTTCGTATGTATTGGGTGGGCAAAAGATGAAAATAGTCATTAATGAGCAAGAGTTAGAAACCCATGTAGTAGATATCTTGAGAGACATGCCAGACAATCAAATCTTGGTGGACCATTTCTTGGGAGGTGCAATTGAGGCTGAGGCGGATGCAATTTGTGATGGTGAAAATGTGTATATTATTGGGATGATGCAACATATAGAACCAGCAGGAATTCATTCTGGTGACTCTTACGCTGTTCTTCCTCCCTACAATTTGGGAGATTTAATCCTTACCAAAATGGAAGAATACACTAAGAAAATTGCATTAGCACTCAATACAGTGGGGCTAATCAATATTCAGTTTGCTATCAAAGACGATGAAGTGTATATCATTGAAGCAAATCCTCGAGCGTCTAGAACAGTGCCGTTTATCGCCAAAGCTTACGATGAGCCTTATGTAAATTATGCTACCAAAGTGATGCTTGGCGCAAAACTAACTGACTTTGGTTTCACTCCAAAAAAAGAAGGGTATGCAATTAAAATCCCAGTGTTTTCTTACGAAAAATTTCCAGAAGTAGCCAAAGAGCTTGGACCAGAAATGAAATCGACTGGAGAAGCCATCTACTTCATTGATGACTTGAAAGATAAGTTTTTCAGAAAAATCTATTCTGAAAGAAACATGCTTTTGAGTAAATAATCCGTTCGGAAAGTATCTTTTTCACTAGGGAAAGGACCTGAGTTCTTTCCCTTTTTTTATGAAAAAAAACAAGATTCAACACCAAAGCTGGTATGCTGGTCTCGAATTCCAAAACTATAATTTTCTTTATCTTTACACCCAATAACCAGAGAGCAATTGGCAAGTCTTTAGAACGCCATCACAAATAAACTGAACAAACCTAAATGCTTTTTAACTCAATAGATTTCGCCATTTTTTTGCCTATAGTGTTTCTGCTATATTGGTTTGTAACGAACAAAAACCTGACTGCTCAAAATCTATTGATTGTTGGTTCAAGTTATTTGTTTTACGGATGGTGGGACTGGAGATTTTTGGCATTAATTTTTATTAGCACACTCGTTGATTATTTTATTGGTAAGGGACTAGGTAAGGAAGAAAAAAAACTCAATCGAAATATCCTGTTATGGTCAAGTATCTCAGTCAATATAGGTTTTCTTGGGTTCTTTAAGTATTACAATTTCTTTGTAGATAATTTTATCACTGCCTTTTCTTTCCTAGGTGCTGAAATTCAACCCAACACTCTCGAGATTATTTTGCCCGTTGGAATTAGCTTTTACACCTTTCAAACGTTGAGCTACACCATTGACGTCTATCGAAGAAACCTAGAACCTACTAACGATTTTGTTTCCTTTATGGCCTTTGTGAGCTTCTTCCCTCAACTTGTAGCTGGTCCGATTGAGAGAGCCACTCATTTTCTTCCTCAGTTTTATTCACCTAGAAAATTTGACTATCCTCGGGCGATTGATGGACTGAGGCAAATATTGTGGGGATTGTTCAAGAAAGTGGTAATTGCGGATAACTGTGCAACATTAGCCAACGAAATATTCACAAATTCAGGGGAGCTATCAGGAGCTACATTGGCTCTAGGTGCTTTGTTTTTTACCTTTCAAATATACGGTGACTTTTCTGGATATTCCGATATCGCTATTGGAACCTCTCGCCTCTTTGGATTTGACTTAATGCAAAACTTTCGCTTCCCTTACTTTTCTCGAGATATCGCAGAATTTTGGCGGAGATGGCACATTTCTCTTTCTACGTGGTTCAGAGATTATTTATATATTCCTCTTGGAGGTAGCAGAGGCGGAACAGGAAAAAAGATTAGAAATACATTTGTCATCTTTATCGTTAGTGGGTTTTGGCACGGAGCCAATTGGACATTTATCATTTGGGGAGCGCTCAATGCTCTTTATTTTCTGCCGCTTTTACTCGCCAATAAAAACCGAAATCATCTCGATATTATTGCAAAAGGAAGATACTTGCCCTCATCAAAAGAATTTCTTTTGATGATTTCCACCTTTGTTCTTACAATGGTCGCTTGGATTTTCTTCCGAGCCGAAAACCTAGAACACGCGATCAGTTACGTGAGTAAACTATTATTAGCTCCTCACACTTATTTCTCGTTAGGAACCTACTCGCCTTACAGTACCACCCTTATTTTAGTCTGCTTCTTTTTACTTATCGAATGGTTGGGAAGAGAAGGGAATTTTGCTTTGTCTAATTTTGGCAAAAACTGGAATCGACCGCTTCGACATGCTTTCTACTATTCGTTAATTTTTATGATTTTTTGGTTTGGTGGAAAAGAACAACAATTTATCTATTTTCAATTCTAAATCGGCATGAAAAAGTTTATCAGAGAAATACTTTCTTTTTTTCTATGGCCAACAATTATCGGGGTTCCGATTTTGGTGGGTGTAGGATATTACGTTCATACGCTCGACTCAGAATTTGATCTCGAGACCGACATACATACCGTTTTTATCGGAGATTCACATGTCCAGCAGGGAATAAATGACTCCTTACTTCCACACAGTTTGAATCTGGGAACAAGTTCAGAATCTTTTTACTTTTCTTATTTCAAATTAGAAAAATTACTCTCTCGAAATCCTTCTATTAACAAAGTATTTATAGGAATTAGTTATCATAGTTTGTCCAGTTATTACGACAATTTTATCTTTGGCAACAAATCAGCAGCTATTTCACCAAAATATTTCTACCTGTTGCCCTTTTCCCAACAACTAAAACTCCTATCTTGGAATAAATCAAACATGGTTTCATTCCTCAAAGGCATAGGAAACAAGGGATTCCATAAAGTAAATGGAACAGATGACCTTCTCCACATGGGCGGCTATTCGAGTAGATTCGACAAAACCAAAGCCGTAAAATCCTCTATGGACAAGCGAATAGATTTCCAGTATTATTCCAATGAAAAAACAACTGATTTTTCTGAGTTTAACCTGCACTATTTTGATAAAATAATTGAATTGTGTTCAAGAAACGGAATTGAAATTGTTGCGATTAACACTCCGCTCCACCCCTATTATCTCAAGCAAGTGCCAACACCATTCAAAAACAAACTGACTGAAGTTATCCAGTCCAAGAACATCCACTACATCGATTTCTCGGGACTAGAACTAAGCGATTCTTGTTTTATTCCAGATGGCGACCATGTATCCAAGCTTGGTGCTACAGCAATAAGTAAAAAACTCCTAGACTCCACCATGAGCATCTCCTTCTGACAAAGACCTCTTATAAGAAAGCACGAAAGAAAATCATTTTGAAGTAACTGGTTGAACTACAAAAAAGTTCCAAACCTTTCAAAATGGCACGTATACCCATTTGGATTTCTCAATAAATAATCTTGATGTTCAGGTTCTGCGGGCCAAAAAGTAGATTTTGGCTCTAACGTGGTAACTACTTTCCCTTCCCATTTTCCAGATTCTTCTACAATTTGAATTACCTCCTTTGCCGTCTTTTTCTCTTCTTCATTTTGGAAAAAAATAGCAGACCTGTAGCTTGAACCAATGTCGTTACCTTGTCTGTCAAGTGTTGTAGGATTGTGGATTCGATAAAAATAATCGAGAATTTCACGAAAGGAAGTTATTTCCGAATCATACGTTAATTCGATACCCTCTGCGTGTCCAGGATGGAATTTGTAGGAAGGATTATCGTTTTCTCCTCCGATATACCCTACTTCGGTATCAATAATTCCCGGGCGAACTCGAAAAAGTTCTTCCATCCCCCAAAAACAACCTCCTGCTATGTATGCTTTTTTTATCATAAATCTAGTTTGTCTATTAAAAGTACTGCATAAAACTTGTATTCGTCAACTTACTACCTAAATTTATTTCTTCTAGAAAAAAGATTAACTTTCTGGAAACAACTGGTTCCATCGGTACAAGAGAATTTAGAGGCCAGTCGTGATAATAGAAACAACCTCCACCCATTCGATCTAATTTAAGCCCGATAAGAGACATTGGACTCTTCGTAATTAATTGGACATTACTTTGTAGGTAGGATCTTCCAAAACATTTACATCTATTACTTTTTCTGCATTTCTCAACAATCTTTTGCAATCGCTCGACAAATGTTTCAGATGAAGCTTTTTTCCTGCTTTCAAGTACCTTTCAGTTAGTCTATTCAATGCTTCAATAGCAGACATATCCGATACTTTACTTTCCGCAAAATCTATCACTACTTCCTCAGGATCATTTTCTACATCAAATTTTTCATTAAAAGTAGTCACCGATCCAAAAAAAAGTGGTCCGTAAATTTCGTAATGCTTTACTCCGTTTTCATCAATATGTTTTCTGGCTCTAATACGCTTGGCACTTTCCCAGGCAAATACAAGTGCCGAAATAATTACCCCTATCAATACCGCAAGAGCTAAGTTGTGTAAGAACACCGTAATCAATGTCACGAGAACCATGACAAAAATATCTGATTTAGGCATTCGTCTAAACGCCTTGAAACTTGCCCATTCGAATGTTCCGATTGAAACCATCACCATTACTCCTACCAACGCTGCAATAGGCAATAATTCAATTACGGGAGCTCCAACCAAAATAATAATCAAAATAGTGAGGGCTGCCACAATACCGGATAATCGAGCTCTCGAACCTGCGGATAAATTCACCAAAGTTTGAGCAATCATAGGACATCCTCCCATTCCTCCAAAAAAACCATTTAAAATATTGGCACTTCCTTGAGCCAAGCATTCTCGGTTACTGTTTCCTTTGGTGTCAGTGATTTCATCAACTAGGTTCAAGGTTAAAAGTCCTTCGGTTAATCCAACTGCGGCCATAGTAAGCCCAAAAGGAAAAATTATCTTTAGTGTTTCCCAAGTCATCGGAACTTGCGGAATTCTAAACTCTGGAATAGAACCGCTCAAAGATTTCAAAGGTTCACCAGGCAAGGTATCCTTGTTTATTATGTCAACAACTTGTTTGGTATCAATACCGAGAAAATAAACAACAGCAAATACAATAATAATCGCGATTAATGAGGCTGGTACAGCCTTGGTGATTTTTGGCACAATCATAATGATAGCAACAGTAAATATCACTAATCCCAACATGGTATAAAGGGGAGTTCCTGTAATCCATTCTACTGCCTCGCCAGCGCTTACTTTAAATTGATCGAGCTGGGCCATAAAAATGATGATAGCTAATCCATTAACAAAACCAAACATAACTGGCTGAGGAACCAAACGTATGAATTTACCCAGTTTGAGTAAACCCACAATTAGCTGAATAACACCAGCCAAGGCAACTGCGGCAAACACATATTCCAATCCATTTAATCGAATCATGAGCGCCATTACCACCACAACTGTGGCACCTGCTCCACCCGAAATCAATCCTGGACGACCTCCAAAAATGGCGGTAACCAATCCCATTATAAATGCTCCGTATAGTCCAACTAATGGAGGAAAACCCGCTAAAATGGCAAACATTAACGATTCTGGTATCATTGTCATTGCCACGGTAAATCCTGCTAAAACTTCAGTTTTGTAATTTACTTTTTGTGAAAAATCGAATAAGTTAAAGTATTTTTTTAACGGCATAATTTGGGGATTTTTGCGAGTGCAAAACTACTGAAAAGTTATGAGAATAAATAGTAAGTTTGTGGAACGAAACGAGACTAATAAAAGAAAAGAGTATGAAAATAGGAATTGTATTATACCCAACCTACGGAGGAAGTGGTGTTGTAGCCACCGAACTGGGGAAAGCGTTGGCGCAAAAAGGACATCAAATCCATTTTATTTCCTACAGTTTTCCCGTAAGATTGGATGTACATGACAAAAATATTTTTTACCACGAGGTCCGAGTGAATAGTTATCCACTTTTTAAATATCCACCCTATGAGTCTGCACTTACCAGTAAATTGGTAGATGTAATCCGTTTCGAGAAGTTAGATGTTTTGCATTTGCACTATGCAATTCCTCATGCATCTGCGGCTCACATGGCGCAACAAATTTTGCAAGAAGAAGGGATTTACATACCCTTTATCACTACCTTACACGGAACCGATATCACTTTGGTAGGTAGAGATCCATTCTTCAAACCAATTATTACTTACTCTATCAATAAGTCCGATGCGGTTACTACTGTTTCTAAAAGTTTGAAAGACGACACTTTAAAATTTTTCAATATCAAAAATGAGATAGAGGTGATACCTAATTTCATCTGTATAAAAGACATGAAATTTAGTATCCAAAGAGAACGATATGCCGAGGAAGATGAATTAATTTTATGTCATATTTCTAATTTTAGAAAAGTAAAGCGCGTTCAGGATGTTATCAAGGTTTTTGCGAAAGTAAGAGAAAAATTAAAATGTAAACTCATTTTGGTAGGCGATGGACCCGAGAGAGATAAAATGGAAATGCTCTGTAGAGAATTAGGAACCTGTAAAGACACTAGTTTTATTGGAACGGTAAACAACACAACAGAAATTCTCTCAATTGCTGACTTATTTTTGCTTCCCTCCGAAACAGAAAGTTTTGGGCTGGCAGCATTAGAGGCAATGGCAGTATCTGTTCCTGTGGTTTCTACCAATACGGGAGGAATTCCGGAGGTTAACGCTGAAGGAGTTTCGGGAATGTTGAGCAATGTAGGAGATGTAGAAGAAATGGCAAAAAATGCAATTTACATCCTATCTAACAAAAAAAGACATCAGGAATTTAAGAAAAATGCGCTGAATCAAGCTGCCAAATTCGACCTGAATGAGATTGTAGAAAAATATATTACCTTATACAAAAAAGTAATAAAATAGAAAACTATGGAACCTAATTTGGTAGACTATTTATCGCAGTTTGCTCATGAAAACAGAGTGACACTTTTCAATGAAAAAATAAAAGAACGAACAAACTTTGTCACCTTAGTACTTGAAGACATTTATCATGCTCAAAACACGAGTGCAGCAATACGCACGTGCGATTGTTTTGGAATTCAAACAATGCATGTCATTGAAAACAGAAATCAATTCAATGTTCATACAGGAATTACGCTAGGCTCTGCCAACTGGATAGACATTAAAAGACACAAGAAAGAGGAAAACAACACAAGACAAGCTCTTACAAAACTAAAAAAAGAAGGATACAAAATTGTAGCCACTACTCCCTTACCAGATACAAAATCTTTGTATGATCTGGAATTGGATAAGCCTATTGCATTGGTCCTAGGAAACGAGGCCGAGGGAATTTCTGACATAGTGAAAGAGGAAGCAGATGAATTTATAACTATCCCTATGCATGGATTTACTGAGAGTTTTAATATCTCTGTTTCCGCTGCTATCTGCCTTTCGGAACTTACCACCAAAATGAGGAAGGAAGATATTGATTGGCAATTGAGTAAATCCGAACAAGAAAGAGTGCTCTTGAAGTGGCTCAAACAATCGATAAAAAAGGGCGAAAAAATAGCGGAAGACTATGAGGCAAAGAGGAAGGTATAAATCAGTTAGTTAACTAAATTTTAAGAAGATAGTTCCTTGAAACAGAAAGGAATCCTTATATTTGTGTATTAATTGAACAAAAAATTACATGTAAACTATGGGAAAAGGAGATAAAAAAACAAAAAAAGGAAAGCGAATTATGAGTACTTGGGGGGTTCACCGTCCTAAGACAGATAAGACTCGTGTTGCTCCTGTAGCTAAAAAGAAAAAAACAGCCGCTAAACCAAAAGCGAAAACAGAAGAGAAAAAAAAGGAAGTAAAAAAAGTAGTAGCTCCAAAAGCAGAAACGAAAACTTCGAAAGACATTTCTTCAAACACAGTTGCTGAACTGAAAGTGATGGCAAAAGAAAAAGGAATTACTGGATACACTTCTATGAAAAAAGCTGAATTAATTGCTGCATTGAGTTAATTAATACATACTCAAGACAATATTTAAAGGGAATCAATGGGAATTGATTCCCTTTTTTTATATTCGATTATGAAAGTAACAGACCAATTGAAAAGAACAATAAAAATCCCTGATAATTGCCAGAGAATTGTTTCACTGGTTCCTTCTCAAACTGAATTACTTGTTGAGTTAGGATTAGAGGATAAACTTGTGGGAGTTACCAAGTTTTGTATTCATCCAAAAGGGTTGAAAAATGCTAAAACTATTATTGGTGGAACCAAAAATTTCAACTTTGATGTCATTCATCAGCTAAAACCAGATTTGCTAATTGGAAACAAAGAGGAGAACTACAAAGAAGGAATAGAAGAGCTAGAAAAACAGTATGCTGTGTGGATGAGTGATATTTACACAATACAAGATGCAAAATCTATGATTACCCAAATGGGTATAATAACAAAGACCGAAAAAAAAAGTACGGAACTGATAAAAGTAATAAATTACGAAGAGTCTAAACTAATAGTTAAACCTGCCAAATCTGTGCTTTATTTCATTTGGAAAAACCCATACATGGTAGCTGGAAGTAACAATTATATCAATGATATGTTAAGGCTAAATGGATTTCATAATGTTTGTAACTCTGAGGATTTTTCTAGATATCCGAGTTTATCAGGCCCCGAAATTACCGAACTAAATCCAGAAGTTGTCTTGCTATCTTCTGAGCCATATCCTTTTCGAGAAAAACACAAAAGTGAAATTCAAGAATTAGTGCCCAATGCCGAAATAAAAATTGTAGACGGTGAATTATATTCTTGGTACGGTTCTAGAATAATAAAAGCCCTTCAAACATTTAATAACCATGGAAATAAACAATAAACTCAGTCTTGCAAAAAGAATTATTCTTGGAAAAAACAAACCCTCTGCATTTTTGAGATTTCTTTGTTGGTTTTCAATAATTTGGGATGTTCTTTTGGCTTTGTACATGCTTGCCACAGCAGTTGTTATTCTTATTCGAGGGGCTCAATTTAGAGAAAACTCAATGCTTCAGGATTTTACAACGAAGTTTTGTTTTACTTATGCTATACTTCACGGAGTTTCCTTGCTTGCCGCCATTTTGCTTTACCGCCAAAAAAAGTTTGGATTCTGGCTTTATTTAATTTCAAATGTTGGATTGGTGGTCTCCACTTTTATTTTTCTAGATACGTTGAAAGCAGATTATGTTCAAATCACTTTTACTTTAGTAATGATTGGGTTATTTGGTTCTCAGTGGAGAAAACTAAGCTAATCTCTGGTACTCAAAAGGCAAAAAAAAACCTTTTGCCCGCTTAGGCAAAAGGATTTATGTACCGTTTTGAATTACTTATCCTCTTCCACTTTTCCCTTTGTTTCCTTTGTAATAATGTTTTTTATTACCCGGTTTACTGTTAGGATTTCGTGAATTTCGATTTCTGTTTCTGTTTTGCCCAGGATTTCCTTTTGGTTTCTTTATTTGAGATTCGTCAATGTGCGGAGGCTCGTATCCTTCAATTATTTCTTTCTCAAACGTTTGTTTGGTTAGTTTTTCGATATCACGGATATAGGCGAGCTCATCGTTATCTACCAAGGAGATTGCTACTCCATTGGCACCGGCTCTTCCTGTTCTTCCAATTCGGTGAACGTAATCTTCCGAAATATTCGGTATTTCATAGTTGATAACATGAGGTAACAAAGGAATATCAATACCTCTGGCTGCGATGTCCGTAGCTACCAACACTCGTACCTCTCCTTTTTTGAATTGAGCAAGAGCTTTTGTTCGATGGTTCTGGCTTTTGTTCCCGTGGATAGCCATAGCCGAAATCTTTTTGTTGTTCAGTTTTTCAGTAAGCTTGTTGGCTCCATGCTTGGTCCGGGTAAAAATTAACACTTGCCGCCAATCACCTTCACTAATCATTTTAATCGTGTAAGCCGTTTTTCTTGGCTTATCCATTCTAATTACTCGCTGTTTTATTACTTCAACAGTGGTGTTTTCTGGGGTAGCTTCCACCATAACTGGTTGAGTCAATATCCCATTTGCCAATTTTTTTATTTCTTTCGAAAATGTAGCCGAGAACAATAGATTTTGTCTCTTTTCAGGCAATATCGCCATAATTCGCTGGATATCTCTTACGAATCCCATATCGAGCATGCGGTCTGCTTCATCCAACACAAACATCTCAATTTTTTTCAAATTAATAAACCCTTGGTTATTCAAATCGATTAACCTACCTGGAGTAGCGATCAAAATATCTACACCCTGTTTGAGTGTGGCAACCTGCGGCTTTTGATTTACCCCTCCGTAAATAACGGTTGATTTCAAATCAAGAAACAAGCTGTATTCCTTTACGTTTTGTTGAATCTGAGCTGCCAATTCTCTCGTTGGTGTCAGAATAAGAGCTCGAACCTGAGGTCTTTTGAAAGTCTCAGTAGAGAGCAATTCCAAAATGGGTAAAACAAATCCAGCTGTTTTTCCCGTTCCGGTTTGAGCTGAAGCGAGAACATCTTTTCTCTGTAAAACTTGTGGTATCGCCTTTTCCTGAATCGGTGAAGGTTCTGTGTATCCTTTTTTCTCAATTGCTTTGAGAAGGGAGTTGGATAAACCCAAATCTTTAAATGTCATAGTTATGTATTACGAGTGCAAAGGTAGCTTAAATTAACTAGAATCCCATACCTCCCCTGATTATCTGGGTTATTGAGAATATTTCATTCTAGTTTGTACCTTCAAAAACTCTCTCTTCAAAATTAATTCTACGAGATGTTGCTGAATATCCTCCGATACGGTATTTCGAATGGAGGATTCTGGAATATCCATTCGGTATAGTAAATTCAATAAGGTTGCATATTCGCTCGAAAGTAACTCCTCCACGATTTCATACAAAGAGTTCATTAGTTCTTGGGGCTGTAAATCAGAAAATTCATACTGAATTCCTGACATTACAAAATCCTTTTCGGTTTGAGAAAGGATTTTTTGATACAACTCTTCATTCAGTGTTGTGTCTAATGTTTTATTCAAGGATTCTAGTTCCATTAGTTACCCATTAAAGCAAACTGAACAATGTTAGCTCCCATTTGTAACGCTTGTTCTCTTTTTTCTTGAGAATCGTTATGAACATCTGGGTCTTCCCATCCGTCACCCAAATCAGATTCGTAGGAGTAAAACACCAGCACTCTGCCTTCGTGAATTATTGCCAATCCCTGAGGTGCTTTGTTATCGTGTTCATGAATTTTTGGAAGTCCTTCTCTAAATTTAAAAGTCTGTGTATAAATTGGATGTGAGAAAGGTAATTCGGTAAGTTCTTTGGTTGGAAATACTTTTTTTATTTCGGTTCTGATGAATTTATCCATTCCATAGTTGTCATCAATATGAAGAAATCCGCCACCTAGCAAGTAGGTACGCAAGTTTTGTGCCTCGCTTTCGCTAAATACCACATTGCCATGACCCGTCATGTGCACAAACGGATAATTAAACAATTGTGGTGACCCCACAGCCACTTCATCTACCTGAGCATCTATATTCATGAAGAGTTTGCTATTGCAAAAAGTCACCAAGTTGGGAAGTGAAGTGGGATTGGCGTACCAATCCCCTCCGCCATTGTACTTCATCACAGCAAATTTATAAGAAGGCGTAGCCGCTACGAAAGATAACATACTTCCTATCACTACTA
>Ga0255773_10000733_pt1 | contig 34519 bp, 30 predicted proteins | sample 011ome_17_FD_179971 | JGI IMG/M metagenome (GOLD analysis project Ga0255773, IMG submission 179971) | Coastal salt marsh microbial communities from the Groves Creek Marsh, Skidaway Island, Georgia - 011502XT metaG (version 2) | ecosystem: Environmental > Aquatic > Marine > Intertidal zone >... | reverse complement strand
GCCTCTTCCTCAGTCTCCTCGGCCTCTTCCTCAGCCTCTTCCTCAGCCTCTTCCTCAGCCTCTTCCTCAGCCTCTTCCTCAGCCTCTTCCTCAGTCTCCTCGGCCTCTTCCTCAGCCTCTTCCTCGGCCTCTTCTAGATGGGATGCGTCATCTAATTCAATAATTTCGTAATGCATTTGTTCATTAATAGAAGGCGAAGGATCAATCACTATAACATCATCTGTGTCATCATCAGACTGGATGCTAGGTTCAGGGTCTATCTTCTCAGTTTTTACGACAACATTTGTTTCGGTGGAATGAGAATTACAACAACAGGAATTACGGAACTCAGGAAGAGAATAGATCAAATTTTTTAGAGATTTATTACGAGCACTCAACTTATGGTTACGCTTAGACAACTTTTTATTTTGTTTCATTAAGTCTTGGACGATAGGCAACATAAGGAGGGCATTGTAGTTGAGCTGGTATTCTTGTGTATGCGACATTGTAAAATATATGATGATAAATCAATTGTATATTGTATTGTAGATACAATGTAGATGCTTTCAATTTTTTAGATAATATCACATGCTTCGATTGTTACATAATTTACCAATTAATCTGCTGCCAGTCAGATGGAAACAAATCAACCACATTATGCTTCAACTTTGGTCCAAACCATACACTTGGATAACATACAAGTTTTGTAGTGTTTTTGTTAAAAAATGCTCCCCACCAACTGAACGTACTGTTTGCTATAATATTATCGTCACAATTCGCCATTAATAGCATTTCCTCCCAATCGCTTAGTTCATCATCAACTTTAATAAAATTGACATTTTGAAATGTATTTTTTAATCTGGATATCACATTCGATACTTCCACTTCATCTTGTTTCTGGCAAAAATATAACACATTGCATTTCGTTATACTGCGTCTCGACAATATATGAAACAATGCCGCGCGATAGTAATCAACTGGCATTAATGGATGACAATCTTGAATTTGTTTATAATCTCCAAGTCGAAAATGCATACTAACTGTACGCCCATCGTCTCTAAAATGTTGTGAACATTTCGTACGCACGGCCTTCAATTTATCTGTCAAGTTAAGTAGACTGCATATTTCATTGTAATATCGAATAAAGTATTGTGGACTTTGAAAATACCCATAAAGACGTACGTTTAGATTATTAAATAGAGGTATTTCTTGGTAACGAAATCCACTCTCTTGAAAGGTATCAAACTTAGATAGTTTTTCAATAGTGTATTCGGTATCATCTGCTGTGGTGAGGTGTTTTATTCCACTAAGTAATGTATTCCAATAAGTATATCGCATAGTACCACTAGTGAGAACATCAGAATAAGGTAACATTACTCGTCGACCTACCCGATACCCATATGCAATACATGTAAATATTTGAAATAGTTGGTTTCCTAGACCACCCATTAGATGAACAGATAGTATTTTTTCATTTTCCTTTTCCAATTCCATTATATATAATATAACGGGCCATATATTTATACTATTTACGGAAATAAATAGTATAACCAAGTAGCTTGATGGATATACAATCCAAACTAAAATCCGAAGCTTTCTTTCATAATTTCAGTCTTGCTTGGACCCTTCTGTTTTTCGCTCTGACGCTTTACTTTGTATACTCCACTATTATTATTATTATTTTGTGAGTTTTTTCCATCATAAATATTGGACCCAAAATCTTCCATATCATCGTGGAGCTCAGGCAAGATGCGTGTCATAGGTTTTTCTACAATCAACAGCATATGTTCCGTCTTTAATAGCTTTCTGTATTCCTGAATGGTAAGATTGCCATAAAACTTGTCCAATAAGTAATGTGGATCAGGTGCAGGCTTGATGTTTTTACTATATCCATATGTTCGCCCATATAATTGGTTAATAAGATGGTATCGTTCAAACTTTGTAGTATCATCTATATTCTCTTTCATTAAAAATGCGACTGCACATTCTGGTCGACAAAAAGATCCATACCCGGTCAATTCATCATTTAATTCATACTTTGGAATATAACAGGTCGGATTGTCGTATTCATAAGTACACCAAAAACATGCCGATTTTTTGTCCGGATTGGAGGATTTATATAGTTGTATTTTGAGTTGTTTTAGTTTTGCATTGACATCTTTCATGTTAACATCGTCAGTATCATCGTTGTCATTAACCATAGGAAGCTCATCGGACGTTACTGATGAATTGCATTTGCTACATGTAATATTCGATACGTGAATATCGGGTTTGTCATCATAGGCCGGTTTTACAATGATAGCATTTACATCAGGATTAACGGTATCGTCATATGGAGTATATTTCGTGTCACCGTCACCATTAAACGTAGCAATTGACGGAGGAACGGTTGGGTTGTATTCTAATGGATTATTAAGTACATTCGTTGCATGTTCATTGTGTGTATTCAATTCAGATAGAGAACATTTGAGATGTAGAATGATATTAGGCATTTGTTGTGTTTGGGGGTGGTTATCAGTTTCTTTTACAACCAATTTACCTCCCTTTGGTTTTCGACCACGTTTTTTTGGGACATTTTCACTTGTAGTATCTATGACAGGTGAAGGTGGCGTGCTTGTAGTTGTACCGTCGAGAGAGACAGTAATAGTTTCGACGGTATCGACCTTCTTCTTTCTGCCTCTCTTTTTTTTAATAGGTTCTGTATGATCAATATTTTCCATGATAGTATGTTATACTATCTAGACCAAATTTCTTTTATATGGTTTATAATAAGTATTTGCGACCAACTGCATAATATTTCTAATGTTCGTGCATATTCGCATAGCACTGCCGACATAAGGGAACGTAGTTATCAGAGCCAATTACTACCTGGGCATTTTCATCTGTTAGACGATGTGAAAATATAGCGGCATGTTCGCACTGCTTGCATCGTGCTGACAGTTTACTAACTTTATCACAAATTGGTATCAAATCCAACAATGCTCCAAATTTATTTCGCTTAAAGTCCCCATCTAATCCACATACATAAACGCGTTTCTTATGAACTTCTACTAGATTATATACGGTTTCGTAAAGGTCAGGGAAGAACTGCCCTTCGTTAATTAAAATGGTGTCGAATTTATTCAAATGTTTCTCCTCGCATGCATCAGATAATGTATTAGCAAATATGCATGGTATCATTACCTTGTCGTGAGACGATAACATGCTACTATGATAACGAGTATCGCCAGAATAATTAATGACCTTAATGTTAGAGGAACTGTATAGTTCATTATATAACGTGATAAGTCGGGTTGTCTTGCCAGAGAACATTGGACCGAGTATTAGCTCCAAATAGCCAGCGGGTGGACTAGTAGTAGTGGCGGGAGTAAATTCGAATACGTCCATTTTGAATATATATTTATAATTCATTGATATATTTATATTCATTCAATTTTACAAACATATATTGAAATACGAAAACAGACATAAATACAAATTACTATGTATTCTAACATGCAAGATATACATAACAAACCGAATGACAATATTCCATGGGTAGAGAAATACCGTCCGACCGTATTTGATAATATTGTTCTAGATAAGATAAATCGTACATTGTTTCAGAATATATTGAAAAATAAATATTTCCCAAATCTGTTGTTTTACGGTCCACCTGGTACTGGTAAGACAACGACCATAATTAATTTAATACGTGAATTTCAATCAAGATACAATCAGTCTCACCAAGGAAATGTAATACACCTGAATGCGTCTGACGAGAGAGGCATTGACATTATAAGGAACCAAATTCAACAATTCGTAAAGTCGAAGAACATGTTTGAAACTGGGTTGAAATTTGTTATATTGGACGAGGTGGATTATATGACCAAAAATGCACAACAAGCATTAAAGTATTTAATTCAACTGTCACAATACAATGTTCGGTATTGTTTGATCTGTAATTATATTAGCAAGATCGAAGACCCATTGAAGAACGAATTTATTTGTATTCGGTTCAACCAATTGCCCAAAGAAGATATCCACCGATTTATCAAAAATATTGCTACTAATGAGGAGTTAACTTTGTCTGATGCGGTATTCGATACAATACAAACCACCTACAATTCCGACATTCGAAGCATGATTAATTTCATACAATTGAACCAAAACAAAGTAGATTGGGATGATAGCATTATCACAAATACTGTATGGGATGATATGCACGAATTGTTTGTTTCTCATAATTTTAATGATGCTCTTGAATACGTACATAACACTAGTATTCAATATAACTCCGACAAAAAAACGTTGATAAAAAACTACTTCGATTATATTATCCGAAATCATTCTACCAATATAACAAGCTCTTTCCTAGACGTTGTCGAAGTAGTAATGCATTCTACTGATTGTGACATAACCACGATTTTGCAATATATTTGTTACAACCTATATCCTTGATTTCTCATGGTGTAAAATTGAATGAAAAGTTCAATTACACAAAAAGAGCATGAATATCACAATGGCCTCTACTATTGACGACGAGTGGAGTAACTTCCTAGCAAACCAATCTGACAATCGTTTTGGAAGTACAATAACAAGTAATTATAGTGCAGAACCTATAAATACAAAAAGTTGTCTTGACAACAAACTATCGAATAACAATAGTAACGAAGATGGTGGTAGTATCATGTCAATCACTGCACCAGAATGTGAAGATTTGTATATATCAACCACAACCAAGGTATTGTTTTTGAACCAGAGTATCGATATATACAATATATTTTGGAATATACCGATAATTGATTACTGGCAACCAGAGTCCGGAATACTAAAAAAACAAATAAAAATAGTATCGAATACCCCCGAAGAATTCGCAGACTACCAGTCCAAGTTGCAAAATATTCGATATTATAATGAAAATATTATCAAGCAGATTAACAATCCGTCTGCTCGACGATTAAAGTTTAAGGATGAACGCAAAATTACGGTTGGAATGTCGAAAAAGGATATTATGAATTGTCGAGGAAAGGTAAAAAATGCGTTTTATAATTGTTTTGCGATTATTATGCGATTTAAATATGAGGGACATTTTCGTGAAATGCATGTTAAAGTGTTCAATACTGGAAAGATGGAAATACCGGGAGTAATTAACGACGAAATATTGGAACTCGTGAAATCCCGTATTGTCCAACTGATCAAGCCGTTTGTAAAAGATCCTTTGGACTTTGTCACTATGGCACAAGAAAGTAACATCTTGATCAATTCGAATTTCAATTGTGGATACTTTCTAAATCGGGATACACTACATTCTATATTGCGTAGTTCAAAATACGGAATAGAAACCGCATACGACCCATGTAGTTATCCGGGAGTGAAATGTAAGTTCTATTATGACAATAGAATTGGTTCAGATCATACACAACAGACTGGACAAATATTACAAGAAGACCGCGGAATGAAGATGAGTGAAATCGGTGGCAATAAAAATTATACTGAGGTGTCATTTATGGTTTTTAGAACGGGTAGTTGTTTGATCGTGGGTAATTGTTCGGAAAAAATATTGTATATCGTATTTAACTTCATAAAGAATGTATTAAAAAATGAATATTCTGCAATTTGTGTCCCCTCAAATGAAGAGACAGTGAAGATAAAAAAACCGAAGATCCGAAAGCGAACTGTATGGTTTACGACAGAATGATACTATCAAACTGAATACAGCCAATTCACTAATTCAGTCATATTGCCTGATAAATATTTTTCTTTAAGAATATCACGACTAACACTAAATTTGCTTAATAGTTGCTCGTTTTTTTCTTGTTCTGTAACGGAACCACTCCTCACCCGTCGCATTTTTTCGGTTTTGCATATCATACTCGTTAATAATTCTATATACTCCTTAATATTCGGTTCGAAATTGCACTGTATATTATCCAGGTATACCACTGCAAAATCCAATTTATCAATCGCATACAAATATCGCAACATGAATTCATCACATATGCGCTTTCTATCTTGAAATGTATAGCTTGCATTATTCCAATAAAACAATACATTGATTATTTTTGATATTCTCAGGTACATGTTACGCCATTCCTTATCATTAATATTGATGGGTTCGTCCATCAGTGTTAGAATATTACTCATTGTATTCGTAGGATCGTTGTTATCACCGTCATGTATATCAAAGATGGTTTTCTTATAGACAAATAACACAGCATCCGTATTGTTTAAACTATGAGTTAAGTTTGATTTGTGGACCTGTTCTATGTATTCTAAAAAATAATAACAAGCCTGTTGTGTATAATATTTTGCCTGTTCTATATTTTTCTTCCTAAGCAAGACGTACTCAAATACCCGATGTATTGAGTTCACTCCGATGGATAATATAATGGGTAGTTGATCAGACGTTTTGATCAATTCAGAACCGTCTATTTTTATAAATAGTTCCTTAATAGCATAACAGTATTGTTCAGCAATGCATTGTTTTAAAGTTTTTGGTACCATTGATGTCATATTTACTAAACTATACACTATATTCCGATTTATTCGGAACCTGCGTATTTTCTAGATTAGATAACCCGGGTGTTTAGAAGTAATCAAATAATTATGTTTTTCGTTATAATGATTTAAAGTAATCTCTCAAATATACACTATACATTGTTGATAATGGAGAACACGAATGATAATCAGACACCAAATGCAAATGGATACAGATTGCCCGAGAACAATACGCTGCAACATGCAGCAAAACTATCTATCGTAGAGGATAAACCCATTATGATGGATTATTGGACGAATTCCTTGGACAAGTCAGTTATTATTGGTGTCAAGGATAACCAAGAGAAGCTCATTGTTAAGAGTGAAGAGGAGTATACCAGTCCAGTATCTAAAATTTACAAGGTTAGCAAAGAGTATATTATTATTACTGAGAACTCTATTTACATTGTAGATGTAGAAATTCCTACCAAACGTATCAGTTCGTAATTGTTACAATTTGTGTTGCAATCTTATTTACAACACAAATTTCCAATCTGAGAGTGAGTGAACTATTACAGAATATCCTGCATTGCATTTCGTTGTTCGTCAGTTAGGTTCTCGGGAAATGCCACATCTAATTCGAGGATGAGAGATCCTTTCTTGCCTTCACGTGCCATCCCCATGGTTTTAAATACATTTTTATGTCCAGGTTTGATTACTGTGGGATTATCTAGGTTATTCAGACGTAAGTTTTTACCATTTAAGTGTGCGAAATCGATCTGAAATCCACACAGTGCCTCTTTTAATGTAATCGTCGTTTTGTATATTAAATCGAGACCAATACGTTTAAATATAGTATCATTACGTACGTGTATACATACTTTAATATCACCTTTATGTTCGGGTGTTGCATTGCCTTTTCCAGAGAGTAGCAATATTTCGTTGTTGTCTATTCCCTCGGGGACATTTACATATAATGTTTCAATTTCTATTTCCTTTGCATTGTTATTCAATGTCCAGCGCTCAATCTCAACCGGCACCACACAACCAGAATAGCTTTGTTCAAGAGTAATATCAATCGTTTTTACTATTGGTTCGGGTTTTTTTACAGGGGGAGGTTGAGGACGTCCTCTGTTCATTTCATGAGGAACTCCGCCATGAAATATTCGGATATTCGGACCACCTGGTCCTCCCATACTATGCATTCCTTGCATATTACCCAGTCCACCATTGAACATCATATTAAAGATGCCATTAATATCCGGCGGGAACCCTTGATTGCCCGACATATTAAACGGCATGCCATTCCCTTGCTCCTGACCACCCATATCATAGACTTGTCGTTTTGCATTGTCACTCAGAGTTTCATAAGCTTCGTTGATCTCTTGAAACTTGTTTTTCGCACCCTCGTCCGAATTTCGATCCGGATGGTATTTTAAAGACATAGTACGATACGCCTTTTTTATTTCGGTATCGGAAGCCTTCTTGTCTATACCCAAAACATCGTAAAATGATTGCTTCACCATAGTAATAATATTAGTATTAAGACAGTTTTATATAATAATTACAAAACAATATATAACTATTTCTACGAATATATTCAAATATTTCGCACATTGCCAATGAATACTTCATTCCAAGACACATTCATTACCAAATACAAACCATATTTTATTGATGATTTTACTATGGATGACAATATACTGAAAACCATTAAGATATTAATACAGTCTGATAATTTAAATACATTGTTTATTGGAAATCCTAGTTCAGGTAAAACCACGTTGTTGTGTGCAATTGTACGAGAATATTATGGGTTAGACCGGAATTCTCCTTTCCCAGATAACAATATAATGTTCGTCAACAATTTGAAAGAGCAAGGCATTCAGTATTTCCGTACAGAAATGAAGACATTTTGTCAATCTCGAAGCGCAATCTACGGTAAAAAGAAGTTAGTTATTGTGGATGATATTGATAATATTAATGAACAAAGTCAACAGGTGTTTCGGAATTATATTGATAAATACAAAAAAAACGTCAATTTCATATCCGTTTGTACCAACATCCAGAAGGTAATCGAAAGTATCCAGTCACGATTACATATAGTAAAACTGTCAAGTACTACGAACGAGCAAATTAAACAAATCATGTTACGCATTATCAATGAAGAGAAAATTGTTATTACTGATGAGGCAATTGACCATATTCTAACCATGTCACAATTATCTCTGCGCATTATGATCAATTATATTGAAAAAATCTTCATTTATGGCGAACCAGTGGACTTGGAAACATGTAAGGCAATATGTTCCAATATATCTTTTCGTAAATTCGAGCTCTACCTTGAAAAGTTAAAAAAAAACGATCTAAGAGGCGCAGTTGCGATCTTGTACGATATTCATGATTATGGATATTCTGTAATTGATATATTGGACTTCTTCTTTACATTTATAAAACAAACCGACGTTATTGACGAGAACCGTAAATACAAATTAATACCATTTATATGTAAATATATAACCGTTTTTCATGACGTACATGAAGACGCCATTGAACTAGCCCTTTTTACAAACAATATTATTCCTCTTATTGGCGATAAATAATTGTAATTGTAATTACAATGGAAGGGATATAGATAGATATGTACACCTTCCAATAATGCCAGAGATTTCTACTGAGTTTATTGATATAACAAACCTAGATAGTGTAGTAACATCTGTTATACATAAATTTACCGAACGAGCCACTTTCGGTAAAGAAAAATATGGTACGGATCTTGATCGTAAAGATCTATCCACCGTGCAATGGATTGAACATGCACAGGAAGAATTAATGGACGGCATACTGTACTTAGAAAAATTAAAACAACAAACTTCTACCGTTGCATCGAGGTAATGCTACGTTTAGCAATATAATAGTGTAATATTATATACACGCAAATTATTGGTATATGTCATCTCAAATATTTAAGCAACCGATTCCGAAAGAATGTCTATACGAATTGTTAGAAAAGATTTGTTTAAAAACAAACAAATACTATGTGGTTGACATGAACGCTTTCCGTAAGATGCAGTTCAATACATTATATGAAGAGTTCTGTGCCGATTTGTTGCCATATTACCACTTAGGAAAACAATACTATGTGACCAGAGAAATGACATATAATTCATTTACTACTATCATACGACAAATATGTAAATACAATGCTCTCATGTTTTCATCAAAAATAAAGTACAATCACTCGAAATATAATATTAACTATCATATTTATTATTAGTGTCGGTATAACAAAAAATCTATAATCATACTATATATTCGTTAGTATAATTATGTTATTTAGTTCGAAAAATACTACCACATACATTTTAACCATTGGCGTCGTGTTAGTTGCTAGTTATTTTGCAGATAGTTTTAAACAAACGTTCGAGACAAATGATGAATATGAATTAATACGTAAATATCTATTGAACGATTCGCCACTATATGGTTACAATCGCCCAAAATTATGGATACATTCGAAGTACGAGATCAATTCACGCAAATGGAAGGATTTTTACTCTCGCAATACAACCGACTTGAACCAACCATATATTCATTTGACGATTAAGACCATACTAGACCACTGCGCCGAAGATTTCAATGTGTGTCTCATTGACGATCAGTCATTTAGCAAGTTAATACCCACGTGGGATATTGATATTTCATCACTGGCTGAACCCATGAAATCGTCTATCCGAGAACTAGGCATGTTACAACTAATCTATTATTATGGTGGAATGACAGTCCCTAACTCATTCATATGTAAGAAGAATTTAAAGGGTCTCTACGACGCCGGTATTGCCAATGGAAACCCATTTGTTTGTGAAAACATAAACCGCGCAGAGAACATTCTGTCTTCTTCACAGAAAAAACTGTTTGCACCCGACACATTCTTTGTTGGAGCCAAAAAGAACGACGAAACAATATTATCCTTTGTCGAACATTCCAAGAAAAATAATAAAAGCTCCCATTTTACCAGTGAATTCAATTTTCTCGGTAACAATTCTAAGTGGTGTACATCGGCAATTAATGACAATAAAATGAACTTATTGGGCGGGGAGCTTATCGGCATTAAAACAGAAGACAACAAGCAGATATTACTAGAAGATTTAATGGAAGAAGCCTATATCAAATTCCATCCAAATGGGTACGGTATCTATATCCCAGCAGAGGAAATTCTTAGACGCCCTAAATTTCAATGGTTTGCTGTCATGCCATCGGAAGAAGTGTTAAAAACAAACGCAATTCTTTCGAAACATTTACTTGACGCCATTTCTGATGGTGTGGATGAGTATAAACAAACATCTGAACTACGTAGTGTAGTCGCGATATAAATAGTATTCGCAAAGAATACATATAAAGTTATGTATATTAGTCAAAGTATACATAACTACCATGAGTTTGAACGAATTGATCTTGCTACCCGAAGGAGGGGAGATAGACATTCGGGATAATCAAACTACTGCTCGACAAACGGTGGACAGTTTATATGAAAAATATAGTGAAGATCCATATATGTTGTCGAAGCTTACTTCTTATATATGTACGCAATTACCAAATATATTTGAAAATATTAAATCAAATCATTATCACCGCACACTACGTATAGAAGAATTGAGTGCTGAACAAGATGCATTTATACAAACGTTCTTAACTAACAACCAATACTTTTACGTTTCTGCTACTGATAAATATTTTCTCTATGACGGTATACAATACCAAGTGGTTAGTGAAGATGATATATTACACAATGTATTGTCCACAATTAGTACTGGACGTAATCTAATGTCCTGGAAACAAAGAACCAAAATCAGTATCATGAAACGTATTCGTGATAATAGTCTTGTTAACTCTATTCCCGAGTCAGAAACAATACAACGTGTATTAGATGTATTATTTCCGACTATATTTGCAACACGCAACGAGGCAAAGTATTTCCTTACTATCATTGGAGACAACATACGGCGAAAAAATACTGGACTAATTCATTTTATATTACCCTGTTCTAAGAACTTCATGAGAGAACTGAATGCAGCCTCTCAATTTGTATTAAATTGTAGTTTAAATCAGACATTCAAGCATAAGTATTATGACCATACATATAGTGATTGTAGAATGGTTAACATCAACACAAATGTAAAATACGAACATAGTTGGACCCATATAATCAATCAACATGCACTTGATATTATATGTGTTGCATGCCATTATTCAAGTCGGTATGAATCTTCCGATAGTTATCTACTTAAATATGGAAACAATGACGATCTCAATAAGACCGTGTTTTATTTAAAAGACAAGGAACCAGTTGACCTAGTCAAGAGTTTTATATCGACGTATTTGGATATTCATACAAATTCCCTCGACATTGCTGCTACTACTAGTACTAGTATTATAGACACCCAATCTATTCGGGGAACACATATTACGTGGAACAATATGCAGTATTTATGGAAACACTATTTAGATAATTGTGGGTTACCGTCTGTTATGTTTTTACAGACATTTAAAACAATATTAACGGATAAATTGTCTCCTTATTACAATGCCGAACATGATTTGTTTATTGGCATATGCAGCAAGCACCTACCTGCCATCCAAACCTTCTTACAATTCTGGGACGAAACCATCATTCTAGATGATACTGAAACCGACTTTGAGATTGATGAAGTAGTATCGTTATTTAGAAAATGGTGTGATATCAGTCATAAACATGTTAACAATATCAATGACAAGCAAATACTGGACTTGATTGCTTTCTTCTTCCCGGACATAGAAATCGAACGCGACAAGTTTTTATCCGGCATTCGTTGTTCTCTATGGGACAAACAAATGGATATTCAAATTGCGTTGGACAACCTGAAAGACCTATTTCGTGAAAATAATGTAGCAGCGGGGAGGTCGGTGTCTCCGTCCATTAACCGGAACATAACGATCTATGACGCCTATCTATTTTATTGTAAATATTATTCCAACATACCAGATAAGATCGTTAGCAAGGCGTATTTTGAAAAATTCGTATTTGATAACTTGACCGACTACATTATCGACGACAAGTTCATTTCTGTTGATTGGTATATCCTATAAAATATAATGGCTGCATTATCAAGTATTATATTTTACCGCTTGGGTGTTTTCATAGTTATACGCTTCTTCTGATGGTTCCGATGCGCATTCCTTCTACTTTTTCGTGTGGTTTTCCTCTTTTTACCCCCACTAATATGAGACTTTTGTTTTTTTGAACTCGCCTCTTCCACACTATCTTCATTTGATCGGGCACCAAGTTCACTCGGCACTTCATTCAACCTGGTGTATATTAGATTAGCTAGGCAATAATCGACATCGTCTAGTGTGTATTCTAGTATATCTTCTATTTCTTCATCTACACCTGCTAATTGCGTCTTTGTATCGTTTACAATACTTGTAAAATCAAGCTTATCATAAAACGCGATTAGTCCTTTCAAATTCTCATATAATTCTTTTGTTTTCGAGTTATCTGGTCCGGGTTTCAATGTTTTTTGTAATCTGTTAATATTAGCAATTCCTTTTCTTGGATTACATAACCATTCTCTGGTATTATCTTGAATATATGTCCCAAGTGTAGGGTGCGTCTTATAATTACGACAATTAACGTCTTGTATCTTCGAATATATGCTATTTCTGATCTCCGTGTAGTTTTCAATATTTTTACTTAGAATTATATGCATAATACGATATACCTCTTTCTCGCGGTCAGACCATGGAAAGTATGCATTTGAATTTCCAAAGTTTGCACCAACAATTATTTTTTTCGCATTTAGTTTGTCGGTGTTATCTATACCATCAACGTTGTATCTCACATCACCCAATGCTTGAAATATCATGCTATAATCTCTTGATGCCAATAGATTAACATTATGACTAGTTGATTTCATGCTAGTTTGCAAAGAAACGGTTAGATAAGGTATCAGATCTCCGAGTGATTTTAATATTGAAGCATTCAACCAGTAATCTTTGGATACACTCGTAACAATCTCAGTAACCTTTGTAATAGATAATTGGGCAGCTTTCCGGGTCTCAGTCAACTTGCCACTCTTATTAAATATTGTAATATCGTATTCTTTCATTGTTTCGGAACTAATAGATACCATTGGTTTATTGTTCGGATTGTATACATTGATTTCTACTCGTTTGTTATAGTTTGGCTCTGCCACATTTGCCATTTTATCTAATTTAATATTACGATCGATATATTCCTTAAACCCGATAACAGACGGACCTGAACCTGCATCTAAGTGTAATAATGGATGCGTAACTTCGGTATTGTTCCTCAATTTTTGCGATGAAATCTGACTGTATTCGAAGTTTGCGGTATTACTTGCATCGGAGGTAATCGTTGTAATTCTTTTATTGTAGATCGATGGAAATAACCCCTGGCCTAATACCTTTTCGCCATATTGCAATACCGTTTTTCCATTCTTTTCAACTATCCTTGGTATTCCTTTTAAATTTAATAAATGTAAGCTCAATTCACTTGCAATCTCTTCTGTATAATTTCTATGCAACCCAGTATTATTCGTTAACATTGATCTTAATAATCGGTTTGACCCTATAATGCCATTCAATTCACTGTCGATATACGTTAATATTTGCATATCAAAATGTGATAGATCGTGCAATATTTCGGATTTTAGCATAATCAAATATCCCAGTTTGGTATATGTTAAATCAATCTTTAACTCACTGGTTGTATCATTAATATCCAAATGATATAAATATCGATCTTCTTTCTTTACCTTATTAAAATATTCTGATAATTCTGATTTTAATGTATCAATTGTGGTGTTCTTTTCTGTTACCATTTTCGTGTATGTTATACCATTATTAGTCAACATCCTATTTAATGCGTCAATTATTCGTATAACATATTCTTCATTAATTTTTCCATGCTTAGTTGCACGCGCATTGCTTATCATATCGTTATACGGAACAAGTAACTTTGCAATGCGCTTTTTTAACTTTGCAATATCTTCATCGATGAAGAACTTTTCAGAAAATTCATCAATATTGAAATCACTAACATCGCCAACTTTTAATGACATCGGTTTCATTTCTTCTTCTTCTTCATCACTGTCATTCGTTTTATACAATTTGATAATGCCCTTCCAATCTATTTTATTTACTTCATGTGCCAGAATATTTGGATTATCTACTGTATACAATTCTTCTAATATTGTTTCTAAATCTGGTGCATATTCAGCGACCGGTTGCTCCATTAGTTGTAATTATATCTATATCTTATCTTGATATAGTATTTCTAACAATTCTATTATGAATAAACTAATTCCATTACTCATAATATTTCTATGACTATTCAAGGTCTTTACTTCTTTGCCTTTCTGGTTGCGTTCTTCTTAACGTAACCGAACTTACCCTTCTTGGCGAAGTAACCTGCCTTCTCTAAACGTTTCTCCTTCTTGGCTGTCTTGTGCTTATCGGCAGAGACAATACGTCCCCACTTGTTCATCATTAAATCCTTACGGGTAAGACCACCAGTGGTCTTGTAAGCAGATCTGTTGTGAACTTGGGCACGGGAACCTCTTAACTCATTATATGTCTTTCCACGAATGTGGTATAAACCGTCTTCTGAACGAACTGGGCGCTTCATTATATATTTCCAAGAGAAATAAATAATGGGCTATTACTACTAAATATTCGATGTATTCAAGGTGACTACTTATGGTTGTTCGTTTTGTTCTTCTTGTTCTTCTTATTTGTGCGTCTGTGCGTTTTCCCTCTACCACTCTTATGTTTCAACGTTCGCCCCTTTCGCTTTGTTTTTATCTTACGAACTTTTGTCTTTCTTTTACGAGTTGTCTTTCTTTTACCCCCGTCAACTACCTCGTCATCACTATCATCGCCAAAATTTAATAACCTCGGTTTCATTTCTTCTTCTTCATCACTGTCATCGCCGAAATTGAGAGAAAATGGTGTAAACCCGCGATCTTCACTCAATTTCGATCGAACATTTGTTTTATGCTTTAATCTGGCTTCCTTTGCAGATTGAATGCGATCTTCTTCCAATCTACGCATTTTTTGTTTCTCGCGTATTGCATCGACTTCATCCTCCGTAATAGATATCTTCTCAACAAATTGTACACTATCTTTGTCACATATAATTATTTCACGATGAAACATGCCCCCTGCGTCGGTTTTTGTAAAATCCAATGCATATCCCGTATTATATGTTTTGCATAGATAATTCGTCATTGTCTTATCCGCATCATTATCCGAATTACGGATACCAGACACGTAGCCATAATTCTTCTCCAATATCTCGGGAATGATTTCCTTCACAGTCTTATCTTCCAATGGATTATTGTCATTACTAGCAACTTCGTATATTTTATCCATGGATTTATCGAGAGCAAGTATTTTTAATGGTTGTGTTGTAATAAATCGAAACGGCATTCCATATTCACGAGCGACTTCTTCCGTTTGACCGAAAAATACCGGCCCATTCATGTGAGAAAGAGGGTCGTTCTCGTCAAGGGGTATATCTCCTCTAAATAATGTGGTATTTTCAGGGACGATGTAATAGTTTATTCCATCTGGGTTTCCGGCCTCAATATCATAAAAACCGGTCGCATTTTTTGGCGCAAACCCCGACATGTATATACTTTTACGAGATTTTATGTGTTCGGGGTTCTCCATATACATGGTTTTGTTGTTCTAATATATTGTGAATATCTCATTGCCTTTGACATATGTGCTGTACCGTGGTATATATGACATTGTGTATTAGCTTCGGTCTCAATCGGTTTATTATTGGCATCATTATTGCATTGTTTATTCGCGCAGAATTTGATTATATCAAACATAGATCTTGGCATTTTTGTTATACTATTAGGAGATTTTTTCATCAGAAAATTGAAGTCATTTGAATACGCAGTGTTATTGATATATTATTCGTTTATTCATCATGAATTCCAATACAACCACTACCGACCTTGCTAAGCAATATCAGCGTAAGACTGATAAACAACATATTCTCGACAATCCTGATACCTACATCGGCTCTGTCGAGAATATTGATGCTCAGTTATGGGTTTATGACAATGATACCAATCGCATTGTATTGCGGGACATCGAGTATGTGCCTGGACTATACAAGCTGTTTGATGAAGGTATTGTAAACTGTCGTGACCACGTTATTCGCATGATCCATGCAAACAATCTTCAAAAAAAATTCGTAACATTCATTGAAACAAAGGTTGAAAATGATGGTACCATCACCATGACTAACGATGGCAATGGCATTGATATCGCTAAACACCCTGAATATGATGTCTGGATCCCCGAAATGGTATTTGGACAGCTACGTACATCTACCAATTACGACAAGACCGAGAAACGTATTGTCGGAGGTAAGAATGGGTTTGGGTTCAAGCTAGTTCTTATTTGGTCTGTATATGGTCGGGTTGAAACCGTAGACCATGTACGTGGATTAAAGTATGTACAGGAATATCATAACAACTTGGATACCATCTCACCACCGGTTATTACAAAGGTACCCAAGACTACCAAGCCATATACCAAGGTTACATTCCGCCCCGATTATACTAGATTAGGTGTACAAGGATTGACACACGACATGTTGGCTCTTCTTAAAAAACGTGTATATGATATTTCAGCAGTGACTGACCATTCTATTAAAAAAATCAAGGTTATTTACAATGATATTCAGGTGCCTGTAAAGAATTTCCAGCAATACATCGATATGTACATTGGTTCAAAAACAGATGTCAAGCGTGTATACGAAACACATGACGAGCGATGGGAATATGCCGTGGCCATGTCGCCTACTCACGAATTCCACCAAGTCTCATTTGTCAATGGCATTTGTACGTTCAAGGGCGGCAAGCATGTCGATTATATTGCTGGTCAAATCATCAGAAAGTTGTGTGATTATATTGAAAAGAAAAAGAAGGTCAAGGTAAACCCATCCGCGGTCAAGGAGCAAATCATGTTGTTCTTGCGTTGTGATATTGAAAACCCATCGTTCGATAGTCAGACCAAGGATTTTATGAACACACCACTCGCCAAGTTTGGCTCCTCTTGCACAGTAACTGATGGATTTATCGACAAGGTAGCCAAGCTCGGTGTTATGGAGACGGCATGTTCACTTACAGAGGCCAAGGACAATAAATTGGCCAAGAAAACCGACGGGTCCAAGACCAAGTCTGTGCGCGGCATTGCCAATTTGATTGATGCTAATCTCAGTGGAACGGTTCAATCCAAAGATTGTGTATTGATTTTATGCGAGGGACTTAGTGCATTATCTGGCATTGTATCTGGTCTATCCAGCGAAGATAGAAACACCATCGGCATTTACCCATTGAAGGGTAAGTTGTTGAATGTACGAGGGGAACAGATTAAAAAGATCGCCGAAAACAAGGAAATTAGTGAGATTAAAAAGATCCTTGGTTTGGAAACCGGCAAGGAATACAATACCATCGATGATGTTCATAAGAGCCTTCGTTATGGAAAAATTATGTATATGACCGATCAGGATTTGGATGGATCACACATCAAGGGACTGTGCATTAACCTGTTTCATAGCGAATGGGCATCACTTGTCAAAATACCTGGTTTCATCTCGTTCATGAATACACCTATTTTGAGAGCAAAGAAGGGTGCACAAGTTAAGTTGTTCTACAATGATGGAGAATACAACTCTTGGAAAAATACATTTGATAATGGTGTTCCGACTGGATGGACCATCAAGTATTTTAAGGGATTGGGTACGTCTACCTCTGCCGAGTTCAAAGAATACTTTGCCAATAAGAAGATTGTCGATTTTGTCTATTCCGGGCAAACTAGTGATGATACGATTGATAAGATCTTCAACAAGAAGCGCGCGGATGATAGAAAGACTTGGTTAGAACAATACGACAAGACGTCTTATCTCGACACCAGTCATCCATCGGTTCAGTATGAACAGTTTATCAATCAAGAGATGATCCATTTCAGTACCTACGATTGTGCTCGTTCTATCCCCAATATGGTGGATGGTCTAAAAATATCACTCCGTAAAATTCTATTCTCCGCATTCAAGCGTAAGTTGACCAGCGAAATTAAGGTTGCTCAGTTTTCAGGGTATGTATCTGAACATAGTGCTTATCACCATGGTGAAGCCAGTTTGAATGGCGCAATTGTCAACATGGCACAGAACTATGTCGGCTCTAACAATGTCAACTTACTTGAACCTAATGGGCAGTTTGGTACTAGATTACATGGCGGTGATGACAGTGCGTCAGAGAGATATATCTTCACTATGTTGAACTCACTTACTCGCTTCATCTTCCCAGATGCAGACGATGCGGTATTGTCTTATCTAGATGATGATGGAACACAAGTTGAACCTGAGTATTATGTTCCTATTATTCCTTTCGCACTAATGAATGGAATTTCTGGTATCGGCACAGGCTTCTCATGCAGCATTGCTCCATACAATCCTAAGACCGTTATCCAATACTTGAAAACAAAGCTCACTAAGAAAGACACCAGTTCCATTGAATTCGTCCCCTATTACGAAGGGTTTACAGGAACCGTCAATAAGATCGCTGAACAAAAGTTCCTTATCAAGGGAGTATATGAGAAGATTGCCGATGATAAGATCCGTATCACTGAGCTTCCTATTGGTTCATGGACTATGTCGTATACTTCGTTCTTAGAAACTCTTGTTGATGGTTCAGTCAATACTAAGACTGGAAAGAAGTCGCCACCACTCATCAAAGATTTCACATCGGTCTCTACCGAAGTTGCAGTGAACTTTGTGGTTGTATTCCCCAGAGGACGCCTCTCTGAATTAGAGAATACTGCCGACGACAACAATTGTAATGGTGTTGAGAAGCTCCTCAAATTATTCACAACGGTAAGTACTACGAATATGCATATGTTTAATTCTGAGTGTAAGCTACACAAGTATGCGAATGTAGAAGAAATTATCGATGACTTCTACCGTGTTCGTTTGGAATTATACAGAAAGCGCAAAGAGTTCTTGGTCGCTGATATGGAGAAGCGTCTCGTTCGTCTATCTAATCGTGCGAAATATATTCAAGAGACCTTGACAGGCAGTATCGATCTTCGGCGTAAGACCACTCAGGTTGTTACCGAGATGTTGACTGAGAAGGGGTATATTATGATTGATGGTGATTATAAGTACCTGGTCAAAATGCCGATGGACTCCGTTACCGAAGAGAATGTTGCCAATATCATGAAAGAAAAGGACAATACTGAGCACGAATTAGATGTACTCAAAAAGACTTCGCTGGAAAAGATGTGGACACACGAACTTGATTGTCTCGACAAGGAATATACTAAGTATAAGACCAAGCGTGAAAAAATCCAGGCAGGTTCAGTTACTTCAAGTAAAGTAGCCGCCACCGGGACAAAAAAAAAGGTCGTTAGACGCAAGGTATCTTCAAAGTAATTTAAGCATAGTTGCAATTCTGTAATTACAATATTTTTTTTGTGTTATTCTATCTTGATTTTATTCTATCTATTAATTATATAATCATGAATTTTTTAATGTCATCATATGGCCGCAGAAAAAGAGCACCTGCAACTGTTGATAATGCAGTATTACAAATAGCTGAAAAGAAGGCTGAGGAGGAAGCCGCTGCCGCCAAGAAGGCTGAGGAGGAAGCCGCTGCCGCCAAGAAGGCCGAGGAGGAAGCTGCTGCCAAGAAGAAGGCCGAGGAGGAAGCTGCTGCCAAGAAGAAGGCCGAGGAGGAAGCTGCTGCCAAGAAGAAGGCTGAGGAGGAAGCCGCTGCCAAGAAGAAGGCTGAGGAAGAAGCCGCTGCCAAGAAGAAGGCCGAGGAGGAAGCTGCTGCCAAGAAGAAGGCCGAGGAGGAAGCTGCTGCCAAGAAGGCTGAGGAGGAAGCCGCTGCCAAGAAGGCTGAGGAGGAAGCCGCTGCCAAGAAGAAGGCTGAGGAAGAAGCCGCTGCCAAGAAGAAGGCTGAGGAAGAAGCCGCTGCCAAGAAGAAGGCTGAGGAAGAAGCCGCTGCCAAGAAGAAGGCTGAGGAAGAAGCCGCTGCCAAGAAGAAGGCTGAGGAAGAGGCTGCTACCAACTAAGGTTGTAAATACACACATAGACCTGGTGTAAAGCGACCCACTTAAAAATTATCTCATTTTGCATATTTTACTATTCAAATATGCAAGATATCTATCTATTATATTTCAACTGCATTTGCATGCCTTTTTGCACCATTTTTTTCATTGATATTGCATTTACAATCGCATTCGTTGTTGTAGACAATGTATTTAGTTCATAATTCAATACAGCGATTGTTTCAGTTTCACCAGAACCACGACTAAGGGTGCATATGATGAACAATACTATACATATTACGCAAACCCACATGCATATCGTTATTATGACATCTTCCATCTTCTTTTTGGATAATATACTTCTATATTGATTCAATTTTTTATGATGGTGCAGACATTGTAAATGTTCAAGGGTGTAAAACGCCGATTTGTACAATTATGTTGCGTTTAAACTATTCAAAAAAATTATTAAGCAATATTATAATGCCTAATATAGATTTAGACTTTTTAAAAAAAATACAAGCGAATTATAAAAACTATCCAAATTTTATAGAAACTGGAACATTCATGGGGGGTACTATTTTACATATGGAACAATATTTTTCAAATTTATATACCATAGAAATCAAAAAAGAATTTTATGAAAACATAAAAACTAGGTATAACGGAGATAAGATAAACTTCTACCTTGGAGATAGTTCATATGTACTTACTGAAATATTACCATTGATTACTGGTAAATCAATAATATTTTTAGATGGACATTGGAGTGCGGATAATACAGGAAAAGGAGAAAAAGATTGCCCTTTATACGAAGAATTAACTAGTATAATATCAAATCATACAGATGAAGCAATTATTATTGTAGACGATGTTAGATTATTTGGCAAGGGACCAAATAAAGGTAATGAAATATGTAATTGGGAAGAAATAAATATTGAAAATATTTTAAAAATAGTTAAAGACAGAATGGCAAATCATTATTTTTTACCATCAAGTTTAGATAATAAAGATAGACTTGTGATTCATATTTCAAACTAATCAGTAATGCATTGAAAGAAGTAGTTGTAGAATAATAGAAAGTTCCCATTTGTGGGATTTTGTTATATCTTGATTTGTCTTAGAAAAGAAATGGCATCGCTCAAAAAAAATGGACATTTTTAAAAATGTCCATTTTTCATTTCCCTGAAATAGTTTCGTTTTACTAATTTTCCAAAATTGCGTTTATCATGATAATGCAGTAGTTTTAGAATTTATGGTGAATTTGTTATTAGCATAATTTTTAAGTATATTTGTATGGAAGTATTTAGAGGGGTAAAATATATCCTTAATATATAGGATTATTAAGGATGGAAATACCCATTATCCCCCCCACTGAATTTATATGTAATGAATGCAACTTTAAATGCTGTAATAAAAAGGATTATAACCGACATTTAAATACAGCTAAACATCTAACGAGGATGAATAGGATTAAAAATACCCATAATACCCCTGATGGATTTTATTGTGACTGTGGAAAGCGATATAAATATAAGCGTGGGTTATGGAACCACAAACAGAAATGTAAAGGAGTAGTACAAGAACATACACAAATAACGGAAGTCCCACCCCCAGTGGATTCCTCATTGGTATTAGAACTACTGAAACAGAACCAAGAATTCAAGGATATGATGATAGATCAACATAAAAGAATGACAGAGCAACAACAGAGAATGATAGAGCAACAAGATACAATTTTAGAGTTATCTAAGAATGTAGGAAATACGACAAACAATACGACAAACACAAACAATACGACAAATAAGTTCAACCTAAACTTCTTTTTGAATGAAACTTGCAAAGATGCAATTACAATAAACGAGTTTATCAATTCGATCGAGGTATCAATGGATGACTTTATTAGAACCGGCAATATAGGGTTTGTGAATGGTATATCGAAGGTAATGGTAGAACGAATTAAGGATATGGAAATGCATACTAGACCACTACATTGTACTGATTTAAAACGCGAAACGATGTATATCAAGAACGAGGAGAGGTGGGAGAAGGAAGATACTGACAAAACTCAACTACGAAAAGCAGTAAAAAATGTGGCAAACAAGAATTATAAACAGTTACAAAAATGGTATGATAGTTCAAAGCCAGCTGTGGAACAGATAGGGAGTGAAGAATGTGAGGACTATTTCAAATATTACAAGGCTTCTCTTGGTGGGTATGATAAGGAAGAAGACAAGAAATTCGAGGAGAAAATCATCAGGAATGTATTGAAAGAAGTAGTTGTAGAAAAGTAGAAAGTTCTCAGTTGTGGGATTTTGTTATATCTTGATTTGTCTTAGAAAAGAAATGGCATCGCTCAACAAAAATGGACATTTTAAAAATGTCCAATTTTCAATTCCCCAAAATAGTTTTGTAAAAAGCCCTTTGAAAAAAGTGATTGTTACCATAATGCTTTAAAATCAACAAAAATACGAAAAAAAGTGTTACGATAAAAATTAATAGTAATATTGTATCGAAATGGATTTAGGGACAAATCATTATCTAAAAACATAGTAAATGGATAACGTTTTGTCCCAAAATGTCCCACATAGTAAATATACATGCACAAAATGTGACTATTCAACCAGCAATAAGAAGGACTATGCCAAACATAAATTGACACGTAAACACCAACGGATAACGAAGGATAACGATTTGTCCCAATCCGATTATGTCTGCAATTGTGGTAAGACATACAAGTATAAGTCTGGACTATGCAAGCATAGGCGTAGTTGTACACACGGACCATCGGGTCCACCTTCATCGAACAATGTAGATGCCTCCTTGGTTCTCGAATTATTGAAACAAAACACTGAATTCAAACAAATGATGATGGAACAGAACAAACATATATTGGACCAAAACGAAAAGATAACGGAATTAGCAAAGAATGCGGGTAACGTGACGAACAACAATACGACAAACAATACGACAAATAAGTTCAACCTAAATTTCTTTTTGAATGAGACATGTAAGGACGCGATATCGATGAATGATTTTATCAACTCGATTGAGGTGTCAATGGACGACTTTGTCCGCACGGGAAACATAGGATTTGTGGATGGTATATCGAAGGTAATGGTAGAACGAATTAAGGATATGGAAATGCATACTAGACCACTACATTGTACGGATTTAAAACGCGAAACGATGTATATCAAGAACGAGGAGAGGTGGGAGAAGGAAGATACTGACAAAACCCAACTACGAAATGCAGTAAAGAACGTAGCGAATAAGAACTACAAACAGTTACAAAAATGGTATGATAGGTCAAAGCCAGCTGTGGAACAGATAGGGAGTGAAGAATGTGAGGACTATTTCAAATATTACAAGGCATCGTTAGGAGGATACGATAAGGAAGAGGACAATAAATTTGAGGAGAAAATCATAAGGAATGTATTGAAAGAAGTAGTAGTAGATAAGGCGTAATATATTAGAATAGGACTGTAATATATTGCAGTAGTTGTGTAGTTAGAATTAGAACCAGTTTTTTTGTTCGAGTTGTTTAAAGTCACGGTCATGTTGTCTGGGACGTTCAAGGGGGACAACGAGTGTGCTCTGGTCCTGGCAGTATTTCATATAGCCGACGGTTTCATTGTATACCGTAGGTATGGCATAATCGAGAACCAACTTATTTAATCGTTCAACTTGCTCGGTAATATTATCGGGGTAATGTTCAGCATATTGCAGGTAGATGCTACGCATAATAACCTTTAATGTGTCAATGTTTTGAGGTGCAATAATATACTTGTCCCCAGAGGCTTTGTAAACGCCTGCTCGTAATCCGTTTTGTACAATTTGGATGTTATCTTTTGAGAAATATACTTGTGACAGCACATTGTTTTCCAGAGTTCCCCCAAGTGCCTCGCGATATTCGGTGGGTTTATTCTTCAATGAAATTTTCTCTTGCATTTTAAAAACGATATCGGGTGAAGGGGGTTCTACAATATTCACCCGCCCATTGTAGCGTTCGGCTTCTAATATTTTTTGATTGTTATCGATACTATCGGGATTTAGATTAAGAATAGACATTTATAACTTCGTTGTATATTCTCTCAATAGAAATAAAAACACGGGCGCTGAGAACCCACTAAATATTTAGACGACACAAAATTATATCATATAATTGTATAATGGAACCGTTCTATTTAATTGCCTTATCAATCGCTCTAATCGCATTAATAATTATACTGACCTATGTAGGTATGCAAATGTCCTATTACAGGGATAAAGATACTACGTACCCACCAGTGGTGTCAAGTTGTCCGGATTTTTGGAAGGTCTCGGAAGATGAACCAACAAAATGTGTTATTCCAAATGCCGATGCAAATGGAGTACAAAATATCGGCAGCATGTATGGTGCGAACAACGAGATACTACTGAATAGTAACAATACCCCCGGATTAAATTTACAAAAGAAGTCTGTTGATTTCACGAGTAGTGACTGGGGTATTGGAGGCAACGCTATTTGCAAAAAGCAGGTTTGGGCCAATCAAAATGGTTTAGTGTGGGATGGAGTAACCAACTACAATAGCTGTTAAAATCATATTACATAGATACAGAATGAGTAATATGATTTGTCTAGATGTTGAATTTAATAACGCGTTGTTGTTCTCCTGATGCGTAATCAAGTTCTGCTATGGATGCCGGACGTTGGAATAGAGTGTGTATAGGGATTTTGCCAGGTTCATCGTCGTCTTCATCTGATCTCACCATTTCCATAATATGATGCTTTAACATGCGAATATTGCGCATTTCGGGAATAATATCTCTGACTTGTAGTTCAACTGCCGACTTTAAGAATTCATAATTGCTGGTTTTCTTGTATTCTTCGATTAACTGGTTACTGGTTTCAATGGATCTAAATACCTTTTCCGATTTATTCTGTATAGTTTCGTTACGATGGGCATTGTTGTATAACTCGTTGTATTTTTCCAAGTACTCTTTGTAATAAGTACCACTCTCGTTATATAATTGAAGTTCTTTCTTAAACAAGGCGACAGATTGATCTTCGCTAATATAATTAAATAGAGTGTCAAGTTTCTGCTTTAATAAGTTGTCACTTGCGGCATCGAAATCTTGCTTTACCATGTCAAACAATAGTTGGAATTGGGTCAAGAACCCGGGAAAGATTTGAATATCCAGAGAACATGGATTACTGGCATCACCGCAGATAGCTTCATAACGGTTCTCATTTTTACTGAATATAGTACCAACTGGGCGTTTACATTTAATACATTTGGGTTTTACTTGTAAAACAAGACGTTTTGCTATCCGTTTGTTAGGTTCGCTTTTATATGCCTTTCGTTTCATATCCATGAGATCACTTTCGTACCTGTTTTTCAACTTAAAATATTCATTGATGGCGTCCTTATAATTTCGTTGTTGTTCAGCAAAGTCATCCACAATGGGTGTGCTGCCAGATATGTTCTCGTTTTGTGAATTACGGAAGGTGATACTAGGATTGTTCTCAATTTGAATGTCAATAATACTATCGGGTTGGTTCTCGATTAATGTGATATTGTTGTTGGATAGATACAATTTGGTCAGGTTAGATAGTCCGGCGAGGTCCAGGTATTCAATTTCGTTGAATTCGCATACAAATTCGGTGATTTTTTGTGGTAGGTTCTCAACGGTAGTGAGTTTATTATGAGAAACATTGAGTGTTTCGAGGTTAGACAATGTGGAGACATCAATATGTTCGAGGATGTTATAAGAAACGTTAATGTTGATGAGTGATTTGGGTAAATTGTCAAGTTTTAATAGTAAATTATCTACACATTCAAGCGTCTCAATGTTCTTGGGTAGTATTAAATTGGTGATTTCGCCCTTTCCGATAATAATATGTTTAATTTTACCAAACCCCATATTGGCAAGATCAGATAAATTCAAGTCGCCATGCAACGGAACGTTTATTCTAAGGGTATCAACTTCTTTGGAGTAAGTGTCTAAAATACTCACTAGATCTGCCTGGGCCGTATTATTGAGTTCAATAATTTCATAATGTTTGTCTTTATTGATTGACATTGTATTGATAGAATTGGTATAGATAATAAATAGAATTAAATTGTACATATTATCCTTGCATGAAAGGTAGATTAGTAACCCGTGTACTATCTTGATTGTCGGTATTTGCGACTTCATCTTTGTAGTATTTGATTTTGGACATAACATACTGTTGATCTCGCAAAAGTTTTTGTTGTTTTTCATAGTCGGTTGGTTTATTTTGGCTACATCTATATAGTATTGAACAAGTGACGACAACAAAGAGGATGAAGATGCCGATATTAAATGCATAATAGTATAGGTTTACCCGATTATTATGACATTGTTTTAAGGTGCTAAATAGAAAATTTTTGGTAGATGCTTCAATAAGTGTTGGTTGATCCATGTTCTCCATGGTAACAAGATGATAGGTAGTATATAATTAAAAGTTATGAAAATTTCTTTACATGTACGCTAAATAATACATTACAGCCATATAGCTAAAAATAGCAACAATAATAGAAATAATCCAGATGGGTATGACTGTTTTATGACGATATCCTACACCAAATGGTCTAAATCCCCCTTCTTGGTTATATAAGAGCGATGGCTTAATGGTATGGATTGCAGTAAATACAATCAAAAATAAGAGAATAGCAACACTGAGTTTGTTATATCGGACAAATCCTTTCAAATTATGCATGTCGTTTGTAATTATAGTTATAATACAATTACAAATTATGTTGAATAGAAAGACTTAAAAATCATCGTCGTCTCTATCTTCGGGATAATAATCGCCATCCGCATAATCTTCTCCTAAATCTTGGAAATCATACGTATCGCGGTTATAGTCATCAGCATCGTCTAATTCATCCAACTTATCTAGTTCATAAATGTCAAGAGCTTCAACATCTGTTTCGGCAATATCGGCATTTTCATCATATAACTGGGTAATCATTTCGGAACGTTCTCGTTGGTAAGTGTTTGGATCATATTGGAAGAGCCCCTTTTGTTGGCCAACGTTCCATCGCCCAAGCTTGTATGCCTTAAAAGCGTCTTCGATCTTACGCTCTTCAATAGTCATATTACCAAAATAAGAAATGATGCGGTTTTTCTCTTTGTCTTTCGATCTATTGACTTTTTTCATTATTTGTTCATAGGATAGGTCCATAACGCTTTTGTTTTCATCTTCAATCTCCAAGAATGCAACGAGGAGAGAACATACTCTCTCTTTTAATTCGAGACGATTGCCGGCTACCACCTGAATTTCCATCAAGTCATCAATGGTTTCCGCTTCGGCATTCGTAACATTCTCTTCAACACTATACAAATCATTAGATGCATTGCGTGATGATTGAATATTGTCGCGACGTGTTTGTTTCATTTCTTGTATATCCGCACGTTCTAATTCTTTGTCATTGGAACAGACAATGTATTCATAGATTGCACTATAAAAACAGTAAGTATATAGCATATAGATCGTATTTTTATCAAATAGCGAATGGAAGGATACCATGTTCTCGTCGATATCTTTCACGATTTCAGTATGAACTGGTATATGTTGCATAAAGGCATTCATACTAACTAGACGAGTATTGACTTCTTGTAGTAGACGTAGGAGTACATTGTCCCCCTTGAAAGTTTCAAGTTTTTCGTAATATTTGTCGATAAACTTTTGTAAATCGTCTGCATGAATGGGATGAACGCCCCAATGTTTAGGTACTCTCTTAAAGAATGCCGAGTTGGACAAAAGTGCCGCCGGGTATACCTTGGTAATTTGATAAACCGAGTTATGTATGAATTGAAGAGCCGAATACAGACCTTCTTCGTAATAGCCGCCGGTTTCGGTCATGGATTTGTCGATATTCCATTTATTAATATTCATTAAGAAGGAAGACAATTTGTTAAAGTGGCGTTCAGAAAGGTTACCGTGTTTATCAAAGAATGCAGTAATTTGTTTGTATAACTCTTTATTGGATTTATTGAGGTATTTTATCAAATTGGTCAATTCCGGTGTTTTGTCCGAAGACATGGTTTTGGGATTGTATGTATTGAGTACTTTCATGAGGTGTTTTCGAAGAGGTTCATCGATAACCGTAGAATTTTCATCATCCATCTTATTGATAATTTCTTTTAATACGGTTACTCGATTAAATGGCATAGGTCGATCGATATGTACTATATTTTTTTCGTATACGATAGACATCAACTTGTTCAAGTCTTCGATGGTATATCGCTTACCATTCTTCTTTAAAAACTCGATTTTATCTGACAATGTCCATTTTGTATCATATAATGGTGGACGCTCAGAGCAAATAGATTGGTATATTTCAGGGACAGGAAGATCTCTGTCGAAATTGCAGTAGTGAATAATAGATGAATATATTTTATCCTCTAAGTCTCCTGACGAAACCATGGAATAATTTATGCCAGTAAACTCAGGATGATATAGTAAAGGTGCCCGAGTGAGTGTATTGAGGTCTTGTAATATTTCACCCAAGTTAGATACAATACGAATATTCGATTGAATACTTTCGTCTTCGGAACTGAAATAGGATATGGGGTTGGTAACATCGGTTTCATTACAACAAGCATTTTCAACGAAATGGCGCGTAGACGTTTTCAATAACAAGTCTTTTGTACGCACAACATTATTAATGCTTTCGATAATACCGTAACCGTATTGTATGATTTTACTTTTCAATACAGCGACACTTTCATGTTGTTGCGTTTTACCTTGGCGAATTAATTCAATTAAGTCTTGTTTAAATCCGGTTCCAATGGTACGCAAATTCTTAATCACGGAAAAATCAACGACCGGGGGCAGGAAGTGTTTCCATTTGGAAATTTGGTGTTCTTCGGGAGAAACCGATAGTGGATTGAGAAGAACATATTCGCGTTTTTTGGCATACATATCAGAAATATCATTTCGGGTAATAATGTTCTTTTCGAGGATTTGTTTTATGCGATTGGCTAATATATCTTGCTTGTATTTTTTAATTGCATCCCATGGAGAGATTTGGCTTTTGATCTTATTTAATACACAGGCAATATATTGTATACCAGTGGTATCTTCAATACCATCCATGGGAAACCCGCTGAATGATCGAATACAGCCCGGAAAGGTTCGTTTTGCTTGGAAAGAAGGAACCGCGGTTTGGATGGCAACCAAAAGAATACTGGCAACGATAATAATAATGGTTTCATTGCGATAATTCATGTAAGGTTGTAACTTCTTACCCTTATCCTTTTCCATTTTTGCAGAGCGTTTTGCATAAATGTCTTCTTTCATTATATTTGCATTGATCATTTCATTCGATACGCGTAATATAAATTCATCCAAACCATCCACTTTGATGTCAATATTAAAACAGATGGCAGAGAATACATTGTATATGGTTTCAGAAGTTTCGTTCTCAAAAACCCGTTTTTCTTTTCTGCCGATGTTCTCCATGACGACTGTACCGAGATCCTTTTCCATGATATCATTACTTGTAATGCGAAACCCAGCATCATCATATTCTTCACTTGTTACAAAATCGATTTCGCGAATGACTTCGCCAGTATGTTTGTCTACAATATGATCGCCATCGTCACTGACTGCCCCGACGCGTTTACAAATTTCATCCATCTTGGTTAAATAATTATTCGGATTGTTGATAAACGTATCTGCGAGTTCATAGATGGAGACGGGGAACAATTTGGTATTCGTATCTTTACAATACATCCAATGAGGGTCTTCGTCGAGTTCACTTACCATGGGATTTCTACAAAATTTATTGACAAACGTGGAAATATCCAGTTGTTTTTTTGAGAAGTCGGATTGTCCCATAATGAGAGTACGAGTATATAAATGGGGAGATTGTATAATATCATCCCGGTTGGCAAGGGTGCCAATTGTATAAGAAAGATCGTTCGATTTTTGTAGACTAATATCCTTTAACATATTCGACTTATTAAGAAATTGTTGCTGTGTCTTAATATTCTCACTAAGTTTCTCTTGTAGGTCTTCGAGGGATACCGCAAACCGTTTATCGAATTCGCCCAGTAGTTTTTGTTGATTATACGTATTAAATCGAGAACTTGATTGTTGAGTAGTTTCGCATGTTTTATTGGTGAGATTTTTATAACATTGATTGCTAATATTGCAAAAAAGGGTATTCGTGTCTAAGAAAGCTTCTTCGTCTATGGTATTGTCTTGTATCCAATTCTCCTTTAATCGTCGATAATAGGTAATTTTCTTACGTACATCGGCTTCGATTTGCACGGCATCTTGGTCGGTCTTTGACAATTTGTCTTCGTCAACACCATCAGGAAGAGTGGGACGGAGTTCTAATATGGCGAACTCTCCATCGCGAACCATTTTTTTACCAGCAATTAATGTGGTGGCAAGTTCTCCTGCAATGTCTTTTTCGGAGCCATGAATTTGGACAAGATTTTCAACAAGGAACTCGTGAAATACGTCGGGTGACATATTCTTCTGTTCATCCTTGTATTTCTGAATAAGGTCATAAGGAGTATCGTCGAAGTCCTTGTCGTAATACACTTCACTCTTGTCGTTATCCTTCTGTAACTCTTTCATGGAATTGTATTTCTTTGTTAAGAACCGACGACTACAATCGGTGGGTTTGATCTTTTCATTATCAGTCATATCGTCTAACTCAGGCGTGGCAAGTGCATCGGTAATATTGTCAGGTGTAATTAAGGAGATAAGTATGGACGTGACAATATTGGTGTACATATTGGAATTGTCAGCATTGTTCATACGCATAAGAATTTCTTGTGTTGTCAATTTGGTATTTAATTTGTCTTTTATCAAGAAGTCGTAACTTTGGAACAAAGGATTAGATACATCTTGTGTGTCACTAACAAGTTTGAGTATAGAGTTAGGATTTTGTATGGTTTTATATTTAGTATTGCGTAACAAATCATATTCTTTCGATTTGGATCCAAGTTGCTTTTTAATTTCAGTAATCCGTTCCTTCATAAAGAAGCGAATTTCCATATACTGTTGGTATGTGATATCAGAGGGATATACCATGAATGGCTCCAATTTTTTGACGACATCCATAAATGAAACCTTATCCTTTACATGTTTGCGAACAAGTCGAATAAGAAAGCGTGTTTTCGGTACAATTACTTCAAGCATCTGTTTGAATTTCTCATTTTCTTCAAAATGTTCAATATCGACATTGGGATCTATCATGAATTCTTGAATAGTACTTAGGAACTTATGTTGTTCGTCTTTTTCCATTTGCTCATAATCGAGTTCTTTTGACAAGTCGCTAATAATATGTGGGACAATATCGGCATTCTTATTTAATAGTTTGAAAAGCAAGAGATAATTTTGGTGTAAAGTAGAACGTTCAAGTATATTGGTGGACGGTAAATCAATGGTAGAGAACTTGACAATGGGTTCTGGTAACATTAGTAGTGATTTCACGGTCATATTGTCATTTGGGGTCATGTTGTTTCGCACATATAGTGTTTTCCCAGTCTTTAACACTTCCTTGTCCATATGAGATAATCCAAGACCATATCTCTGTATAACGAAGTCTCTCGCCTCGACCTCATTCTTTTTATCGAAGACGCTGGACTGAAATTTACCCAGGTTGTCTACAATAGCATCGATACTAGTCAATACCTGTGTATTTGCCAGGTGTTCAGACGAACCATCTAGGTTCTCGAAAGGCATCATAATATTTTGAATGCGATTGTTTAAGTTAGCATAGGTAAGAGTATTATCGACGTTTTTCCGATCATAATAGGCATTTTGTAATGTTTCGATGGCACGTAACTCTTCGCCTGATGTTTCGACAATGACATCGGGAGCGATTGTATTCGAAATACCATAAATTTTTTTCTGGTTAGAAACTACCGGCACTATCCATTTTAACTTAGTGTCTAATTTATGAATACGTTCAACCAGTGGTTTATAATAATTGCCATTGATTTTAAAATCATATACATTATCGTGGCTATCGAATTTGGAGAATTGTTGTCGTAGTTCCCTGAAACGTTCGATCAACAGATGTAAATTATCTATAACAGCAATCGTGCGTTGACTGTTTGGTATAGTTGATAATATTTCATCCATAAGGTCATTTACTTGTGCATCAATGCCATATCGTCGTTCGGATTCTGGTATTTCAACCAATTGTTTAAGTGCTTCTAGTTGTTCTCCGAATACGATCTCATTCGCGTCAATATATAGATTATGTAGTGTATCACGAACATTTGGGTCGACCTCGGCGTCCTCTGGCACTGTCGTGATAGATTCCCCTGTTTCAGTAAATTGTATAGATGGACTATCAACGTCTTCGCTAGTATCCGCCATGTCATCCATATCATCATCGGTGCCCAAATTTTTTACGGCAGCAAGTGAGGTTACATTATTCAGCGAAGTCGGTTTTTCACGAATAACGATAGTTTCAATGGGTAGTTTCTCGGGAATGCCCTTGTAACCAAAATTAATATAGATGGTTTTTAGTTCGGGATATGTGGTAACCTCAATCATATCTTCTTCTAAATTAGTAATTTCGCCAGTAATAATGGCAGGTATTTCGCCTCCAAAATGAATATCAATCCATGTTTTAGGTAACAGATTGTTCTGTCTCGCATACCCTTTTACTTCACTTCTGCCGTGTAAATTGATTTGCGTAATACTTTCATCAGTAAAAAATCCATCCTCGGTAGTAGAGAGTTGATAAAATCGCCCGGTCGCAATATCAACCACTTTGATCTTTTGTTCGTCGATATACATAATTAACGCATTCATCTCATGAATATCTTGGTTAGATGGTGCAATTATTTCAATAATATCACCGTATTCTAATTGAACATTCCGGTTTTGTCTAGTAGGCGTGGATGTATCAGTTACCATGGGTGTGGATGTATCAAGAGATTGGTCTGAATTGTCATCCATAATTACTTCCGTTATAATATATAATTACAAGATAATTACATCTAAATAATATTTTCACAAATAGTTTATGTGTATTTGTGAAATGAAAAAGATAGACGATAAGAAAGAGAATAAAGAGGTCAGACTGTGATAATACAAATCTAGGTATGGAGAATGCGACAAATATCAAGAATTATTCTATTACTATTGAGAACCTAAATCGAATGAATTTAATACACAAAATCGTATACAGCGAGGGGACGTATTATAGATCATACAATTACGATAAAAACATATTATGTTACAATGATGTAAAAATGCGGATACATCGATTAACCATACTGTCTTATCCAGAGAATGAACTATTAACCTTTACGATACCAAAGTCCCTGACATATAACACTTTTACAGAGAAGTATCCAACAATTGATGACGAGATAGCAATATGTGAATATGTGGAAGGTGTTCTGATAAACCTGTTTTATGATAATCGTATATGCAAATGGAAAGTCTCGGTAGATAGAGACAGTAAGATAGATGATATTAATAATGACAGCATCTTAAATATAATAAAGGATGTATTTAACGTGGAGGAGCATGACGATATCAATGACATAGCACTATTCGAGTATTTACCCAAGGATCATTCTTATACATTTGTATTAAAGGTTCCTTCCAAAAATCTATACGTAACATGTTCTCGTCCGGAGATCTATTTAATAGCGGTGTATCGTTTGGATGGGTTAAATGCGATGTATATATCACCACGTGAGTATGAGAACTGGGATATTATTAGAGAAGCAAACAATGTGATCAGATTGCCGTCGTATTATAATAATATTGAAGAGTATTCTCAACTATCCAATAAGAGTATACCTGATATGATCGAGGATAGAATAGCTGGTATAATGATAAAAAACATGAATACCGGAGAACAGTGTAAGGTAGCGATGAATGCGTATATAAAACACAGAGAATTAATGAGTATTGATCCACTATCTAGATACAAATATTTGTGTG
>Ga0255773_10000724_pt1 | contig 34736 bp, 31 predicted proteins | sample 011ome_17_FD_179971 | JGI IMG/M metagenome (GOLD analysis project Ga0255773, IMG submission 179971) | Coastal salt marsh microbial communities from the Groves Creek Marsh, Skidaway Island, Georgia - 011502XT metaG (version 2) | ecosystem: Environmental > Aquatic > Marine > Intertidal zone >... | reverse complement strand
GTCCAATTAGTTCGTCAACTGTCTCGACTGGTTTGTGCCAAATGTCGAAATACCAAGTAGCAGTCAGTCCGACAACGATTATTGATAATATGACTAAAAGTTTCTTCATTTTTTAAATGCACGCCAACTCCTTTTATGCCTCGGTTTATGCCCTGTAACACCATGCCCACATCTTTTTTGGATTGTGCATGTTTATGTGCTTTTTCGGGAAAATGTTATTGAGGGGATTATGGGAGTTGTTAGTGGTGGTTTTTGTGGTTGTTGGTAGTTGTTTAACTCCTTCTAATTTACGTTTTTATCCGAGGTCTATAACATCCTCGCCCCCATTTTTCCCCTTTTCTAACAGGTTTTTATTTCCAAGCTGGGCTTTGACGGCAGCATCAAGGGGACTTTCGATGGATAGTGAGGTGCTTTTGGCCACGTGCGTGTAGATCATCGTGGTGTCGGTTTTGGAGTGACCTAAAAGTTCCTGGATGTGACGTACGTCGACGCCGCGTTCTAATTGATGGGTGGCGTAGCTGTGTCTAAGCATATGTGGAGTAACGCGCTGAGGGATACCCACGCGCTTGCCTGCCCGTGCGACGATGTTAGCGATGGAAGTTGCACTGTATTGCCCACCATTTGGGCCTTCAATAAGGTATGTTTTTGGTTGGTAGAATCTGAAGTACTCTTTAAGGATGGAGACTAGAGTTTGTGGGAGCGGGAGTAATCGGTCCTTGCCCCATTTGCTTTGCTCCACGGTGATAATGCCGCGTGAGTGATTGATGTCGGAAAGTTTGAGGTTGATCACTTCGCTGCGGCGCATACCGCATGAATACAGGACGGTTAGGATGAGACGGTGTTTGATGTTTTGAGTGGTTGCAATCATTCCCAAGGCTTGTTCCACGGTGATCACCTTAGGCAAGCTTTCCGTTGCGCGGGGACGAACGAGGGTGGTTGGGTTGATTGGGTTGCCATTGAGGATGAGCAGGAGCTTGAGGGCACCAACAAACTGACGTTGGGTGCTATTGGCGTGATGGAAAAGTTTGGTGGCGCGGTAGGTGTTGATCTGCGCTAAGGTGTATGCTGAGGGTGGCGTTGGATGCAAACTGGCCATCAAAGGCGCCATGAGTGAGAGGTAGTTGTTGATGGTGTTTTGAGCATAGCCGCGGGCGTACAACATCTCTTGGTAGGACTTAAGATAGAATTGGGTGGTTTCATTATGCCTTTTGGAGAGGGTCGTTGAAAGTGGTTTTCGGGTGAGCACTTCAAGGGAGCCGAAAGGTGCGACCGTCCTTTGGAGCAGGAGCCAATTGGGTTTATTGTATTGAAGCAACCAACACTTGATCTCCTTGTCCCAGTTCGCGCCAATGCGATGCAGGGCACGGTTCAAGGGGCGGTGGAACGGAGTGCGTAGCGAAAAAAATCGGCCACGGGAATCGTGGTAATCGCCTACGGTAATGATGAAATGTTTTGGGTTGGACATGAGCTGGGGATTGTCCAAATAAATTGGCCCTATTGTGTAGCATGTCCAAGAAATGTGGAAAAGTTGCGCTTATGAACCGCGCAGGATTTTCACCATAGGGCGCCCTTTGGCCAATTCATCTACCAGCTTGTCGAGATAACGAACCGCCCGCGTGAGCTCATTGTCGAGGTCTTGGATCTTGTAGCCACAGATTGTTCCTGTGATCAGGTGGGCGTTGGCGTGAAGGTTGGCCTCGTCAAAAAAGGTCTGGAAGGTGGATTTAGCAGCTACGTGACGGTCAAGATCTGCTTTCGTATAGCCCGTGAGCCACTCAATTACTTCGAGCAGCTCGGCCTCACTCCTGCCCTTCTTTTCCACTTTGGCAACATAATGCGGATAGACCCCTGCGAAGGTGAGCGCGGCGACGCGAGCATGGTGTTCGGGAGTTGCGTGTGTGGCCATGGCGGACGGTGGTTTAGGTCTGTATTACAGCTTGATGCCCTTCGGGTTGCCCTTGAGGTAAACCTCGATGAAGTTGCGTAGGAAACCGATACCATATCCTTCGTTCATCGTATTGGTAGTTTGTACGGCGCGTATGGCAACCACAAGTCCTTCTTGGCGCAAGGCAGTAAAGAAGACTGCGGTCATGTAAAAGACGTATAAAGCAAAAGGCATCGCGAACAGACTGTTATGGAAATAGAAGATGCCTAAAACAGCGAGGATGGCCGTGAGGTGGCGGTATAGCGTGAAGACCAGCGGAAAGAGGTGGGTCACTTTCAGGTTACCGGGATGTGCCTTGGCGAGCAAGGGACGGGCGGCACCGAAGCGAAAGACTTGGCGGCGGAATTGCTTGAGGGTGGCGCGGCGTTTGTGGAAGACGTGGGCCTCGGCGATGAATCGGCTGATGGCGCCTGCTTTTTGAAGGCGGAGGCTGAGCTCGACATCTTCGCCACAAACGAAGTTTTCGTCGTAGCCACCTACCGCTCGGAAGAGCTCGGCACTCATGCCCATGTTAAAGCCGCGCGGTTGGTAGGACGTCAGGGTGTTTTTTCCGCCGCGTATGCCTCCCGTGGTAAGGAAGCTGGTCATCGAAAAGTTGATGGCCTTTTGCAGGTCGGTAAAGTCGGCTGAGGCCGCATCAGGACCGCCGAAAAGCGTAGTATCCGGGTGGGCGTCAAGGAAGGCATCAATGGCACGGAGGTAGCCGGGCGGGATGATGCAATCGCTGTCGAGGAAGATGAAATACTGGGCCTTAGCTAAGGATGCAGCGCGGTTGCGGGCATCAGAGACGGGTAGGAATTCCTCGTAATAGATCTGAAGCGGTAATTGGTCAAGGTAAGGGGCCAATTCTGGTCGCAATGCATCCCCCGGAGTACCATCGCCTAGAATGATTTCAAAACCACTTTGTGGGTAGTCCAACGCGGTGAGGCTTTGGAGGAATTCGGTGACTTCGTCCGGACGCTTGAACGTCGGAGAAATCAGTGCATACTTTGGGGAATCGGCAGCTTGGCCCATTAATCCAAACCTATTTTATCGTTGATCGTGTAATCGTGACGTTTTGAACTTTCGCGAAGCAATAGCTCAGCTACAAAACCTACCGCAAACAGCTGTACACCAATGACGGTTGAGGCTAATAGGATGTAGAACAACGGATTTTCAGTGATTAATCGGGCCTCTACTCCAACGCTCAATGCCCAAAGTTTGTACGCGCCTAGGTACGCCAAAAGGGCGACAGACAGCAAGAACATGAACGTTCCGTAAGCACCGAAAAAATGCATTGGTCGGCGGCCAAACTTGCCCATTACTGCGAGGGTGGCGAGGTCAAGGAAGCCATTGATGAATCGGTCAAGACCAAATTTTGTGGTGCCGTACTTGCGGGCCTGGTGCTGTACTACCTTCTCTCCTATTTTAGAGAACCCTTTGTTCTTAGCAAGGAAAGGAATGTAACGGTGCATTTCACCATAAACCTCGATGTTGTGCACTACTTCAAGGCGATAGGCCTTAAGTCCACAGTTAAAATCATTGAGTTTAATTTTTGAAATGCGGCGGGTAGCGGCATTGAAAAGCTTTGTCGGGAGCGTCTTAGTGATGGGGTCGTATCGCTTCTGCTTCCAGCCGCTCACTAAATCGTAACCGTCTTCCAAGATCATTTTGCGCAACTCCGGTATTTCTTCCGGGCTGTCCTGTAGGTCGGCATCCATAGTAATAACCACCTGGCCAGAAGCCGCCTTGAAACCTTGATTTAATCCGGCGCTCTTTCCTTGATTCTTTCTGAAGGATATGGCTTTGACGTTGGCGTTTTGGGTGCTGAGTTCTTGAATGACCTGCCAGCTGTTATCCGTCGATCCATCATTGACGAAGATAATTTCATAGGTATAGCCTTCGCGGTCCATGACGCGCGAAATCCAATCGGTCAATTCCGGTAAACTTTCGTCCTCGTTAAAGAGAGGGATTACAATGCTGAGATCGAGTTGGCTCATGGTACTATTAGACTACAGGTTCGTCTTTTTTCATCGCCGCAGCAACGATAAGACTGATCACTAGATAGAAGACACTAACGAGGGTCATTCCTTTAAATTGGCTCAGTACTCCGAACGAATCTCTTCGCTCAAGCTCTGCAATGGCTTCCTCCACTTGCGCATCATCCGCTCCGAATTTCTCTAACAATTCGTAAGTGAATTGCAGGGTCTCCTCCTCCATCACCGCCTTAAATTCGGTATCAATGACATTGTACATCAAGCTGTTGAAGGCAACCACGACCAAAGTTCCAAGAATAAGCCCAAAGGCCGAAACGCCTAAGGCGCTTTTGTAGCTGATAAAGCCATTGTTTGCCTTTTTGGCCTGCGCAATACCATAGATACTTAAACCTATGGGCATTAACCATTGGTACACAAAACCTATCCAGAAGTTCTTGAACATAAATGCCGGATCGCCCAAGTAGCTCACCATAAACATTAAAATTCCAAGGACGATGAGGATGACAGCCAATTTTTGACCGTGCGGTTTAATAAGGTGTGTATCTGATTGCATGCTTTGTTTTAATTGCGGTTGCAACAAATATAGGCCAATAGGACCGATTAAAAATTGTTAAAATTCATTGCTCAGTGGGCTAAGGTTAACTTACCTTTGCGCCGGGCAAGTCTCACACAACCAGCTCCTGGTGAATCCCCCAGGGCGGGAACGCAGCAAGGGTAATTGGTCGTAGCGGTGTGATGTGAGTAGCTTGCCCATTTTTTATGCCCTAAAGTTTGGGGGAAAGCCGTACTTTTGGCCCCGTAAATATTCAATACCACAACACATGAAATTCTTCATTGATACAGCAAACCTCGCGCAGATTAAAGAAGCACAAGACCTAGGCGTTTTGGATGGGGTTACTACCAATCCTTCATTGATGGCTAAAGAAGGCATCAGCGGTGCGGAAAAAGTAAAAGCACATTACAAAGCAATCTGTGATATCGTTGATGGCGACGTAAGTGCAGAGGTGATCGCAACGGAATACGAAGCGATGATCAAAGAAGGTGAAGAATTGGCGGCCATTGATTCAAAAATCGTCGTGAAGATTCCTATGATCAAGGATGGTGTGAAGGCATTGCGCTACTTCTCGGACAAAGGCATCAAAACAAACTGTACCCTAATCTTCTCTGCAGGTCAAGCATTGATGGCAGCGAAAGCAGGTGCTACCTACGTAAGCCCATTCATCGGTCGTTTGGACGATGTATCAACAGACGGTTTAGCTTTGATTGAGAGCATTCGTGTAATTTTTGACAACTACGACTTCGGAACAGAGATTCTTGCAGCCTCTGTACGTCACCCAATGCACATCATCGAATGTGCGCAGATCGGAGCGGACGTCATGACCGGTCCATTGAGCGCAATGGAAGCGTTGTTGAAACACCCACTTACAGACATCGGTTTGGCGAAATTCTTGGAAGATCACGCCAAAGCAAACGGGTAATTTTAACCCAATACTTAACATCGAAAGCCTCGCCTACCGCGGGGCTTTTTTGTATCTTTTACCTAATCAACAAAAGAGTAACCATGGTCTACACGATCTATCCCGATAGTTTAAATCCCAAAACCATTGAAGAATGTGCTGAACGACTTCGTAAAGGAGATGTTGCCATTATCCCGACCGATTCCGTTTATGCCATCGCAGGAGACTTCCAACACCCCACAGCGTTGGCAAAATTGGCTAAAATCAAGGGGGAATCAGTGAAAGAGGCCGAGTTTAGTTTTCTATTTACCAACCTCAGTCAGGTCGCTGAATACACGCAAAGCATGAATGGCCCTACGTTCAAACTGGTAAAGAAGTGTCTACCGGGGCCCTATACACTCGTGTTGGAAGCAAATATCAATCTAGCGCGGAAGTTGGGACAAAAGCGCAGCACTATTGGCGTTCGTATCCCCGACAATCCTATCGTTATTGCCCTAGCAGAAGCCTTAGGACGCCCTCTAGCCTCCGCTTCATTGCACCATGACGATGACATCATTCAATACCCAACAGATCCGGACGAGATTGTTGCAAAATATGCCGATAAGGCGGATTTTATTATTGACGGAGGATGGGGCGATAATATTCCCTCTACCGTCATCGATTTGAGTGGCGACCTACCTATTTTGCTTCGATCAGGAAAAGGCGATCCGGATGTGATTTAATCATTGCTGCCAAGGCGCGACGATCCAGTTTACCTCCCACAGTCTCTGGTAATTCAGCACAAATGAAATAGTTCCTTGGCCGGGTATTTTTCTCCCATTTGACCAATTCCGCTTTGGCCAACGCCAGTGCATCTTTTTCCTGTAGGACCAAAATAGGAAGTTGACCAAAAACGGCATCCTCACGATAGGAAATCACTGCGCTTACCCCTGCTTTTAATAATTCGCGCTCACCGACCTCCGGCTGAATTTTAATGCCACCAGAATTTATAACGAAATCTAGTCTGCCTTCAACGGTAAACGAACGTTCATCCTGTAGGCGCACCGCATCATTGGTTTGCAATAAATCGATGCCTAAATGTGGGGAATGAATGCACAAGGCCCCTGCCTCTGAGCATGAAAATCGCGTACTACCTATGGCCTCATACAAAGAGGCATCTAACCTGCGTACAGCAACATGAGAAGCCGTTTCAGTCATGCCATAACCTACATAAACGGTCGTTTCCTCGGGCATTGCCATTACAGGTACTGCCCCACCACCTAAAAGTATATTTTTCGCTTTAGCACGAGCTTTTGAAGACAACTGCTCGTATTGCGGCAGGGTTACGGGTAAAAAATCTATGGGTTCCTCGGGCAATTCTAAGGCAAGTTTTGGTTCAAGCAAGTGGAGTCTTAACTCCCCAACAAGGGCTCTGATAATCATCATTGCCCCTCCTATTCTGTTCGCTGGAATCCCAAGTGCAGCCGTCCCTCCCGGCATTAAGTTAAAATAGCCCAATGTAGCTCGAGCCGATGCCTCAAGACGGGTTCGTGGGTGATGCCAAACCGCTGGCGTTCCTGTACTACCGCTGGTTGAAATTGGCAGCAAATCCGCATTAGAAATCCAAAATTTCACCACCTTTTGAACGTCCAACAAAGAATCATTAACCTCCTGTAATTCAAGAAGTTGATGACTGTTGTATTGATTTTTATTCCAAATAAAAGTTGCTGACATTCAAAAAGTACAAGTTGGGTATAGTTTTTGCTTCCGTGTGCGCACTATGGCCCGATTCAAATTCTTTTCAATATACGTCTTCACGGTGTTTTTTGCGCTCTTAGGGAACGCAACAAATGTCGAGAAGTTCATTTGGGTCACCGTATTGACGGAGGAAAGCCATGAAGCCATTGAGGGGGTCTCCGTAACCATTAATCAAAGTTTTGTTGGTGAAACGGGCCCTTTTGGTCGGATTCTCATTCCGAATGGTCAACCTGGAGATCTGATCATATTTTATCACGCCAGTTATAGCCCTTCATTCCATTCAAGGAAAGAGTTAGAAGAATTGGACTACAAAGTTCACATGCAAGAAAGTGTGCTGAACATTCAAGAGGTAGTGATCAACGCCAATAGGATTACTCAGAACTATCAAAACATCTCGAAAGAGGTGCGTACAATCGATTCTAAGCGCATGGACGAGCAATACCAAGCCAACGCTGCTGATGCATTAGGTATTGATCCAAATATTTTTATCCAAAAAAGTCAAAGCGGCGGTGGTTCCCCCATGATTCGTGGGATGAGTACTTCCCGAGTTTTACTGACGGTAGACGGCATCCGCATGAATAATGCCATTTTCCGTGCGGGAAATGTCCACAATGTCATCAGCTTGGATCCAGAGTCAATCGCCAATCTGGAAATCAGTCTTGGTCCAGGAAGCGTATTGAACGGATCGGACGCAATGGGTGGTGTAATGAACATCAATACCTACGAGGCGCATTACGGGGACTCTACCGAGATTTTACAAAGCCTGGTCTTCACACTTTCAAATCAGAGTGGCCAATTGGCCCGACGCCCCAACTTCCGCATTAATTATGGCGGTTTGAATTGGGCCGGCATGACCTCAATCACCTACTCACAATTCCAAGACATAAGAATGGGGAAAAACGTCTTGGCATGGACTCCAGCATACCATCTACAAAATACCCTATCCAACACCTACCCCGTTCGTTTCGGTAATCTCGATACCGTCTTAACAAACGACAACCCTTACATCCAAGCAAATACCGGCTACGACCAGCGCAACTTCACCAATAAATTCAAGCTCCGTATCTCCCCTAGAACAGAGGTGAAAGCTGGCCTTCACGGCAGTCTCACTACTGACATTTCGCGTTATGACCGCATGATGGAAATGAACAGGGACATGCCAAAATATGCCAAATGGAATTACGGACCTCAGATTTGGTCATTGGCTTACATCGCCCTAGAAAATAGAACAACAACGCGACTCTCAGATTGGGTTAAAATCACCGCATCGGGACAATACTACGAGGAGAGTCGTGACGTCAGGAAATTAAAAAATCTTGAAGGGAAGGTTCAGCGCGAGCAAGTCTACATCGGCCAATTGAATCTCGATGCACGAAAGAAATTAGGCCTGCACTCCGAGGTGGTCTATGGTGCCGAATATATTCAAAATAACCTGAGCAGCACATCTTGGAAATACCATGAATTGGTTCCTGATACCACATGGCCGGCACAAACGCGCTATGCGGATGGAAGCCTTTGGCAGAGTACTTCAGCCTTTGCCATGCTTCACTCCGATCTCGGCGAACGATTAAGTGCAAGCGGTGGTGTTCGGATCAATAGTGTCCATCTGTATACACCTATTTCATTCAATGGATTTTCAGAAAATGCAAACCTTCAATTTCTGGCACCCTCTGCAGAATTTGGTTTAACCTATTACCGCCCCACTTTCAAATACTTTCTCAACCTAAGTACCGGATTCCGTGCCCCAAACATCGATGACGCGAGTAAAGTATTTGATTCACAGCCAGGGGCGTTAATCATCCCCAATCCCGATCTCCATGAAGAGCGTTTGTATAGTGCCGAACTTGGCATGAAACAAAAGCTCGGAGACCGTTGGGCGCTGGATGCGAGCTTCTATTACAGTTTTTTGGATGAGGTAATGGAGCGGGCTCCGTACAACTTTGGAGGTCGCGATAGCGTTTTTTATGAGGGCGAGCTTTCCCAAGTATTGGCCGTTCAAAATATCGACTATGCTTGGATTTGGGGCTATCAGTTCGGCGTCCGTTCAGATATCACTAAAAACTTACATTTCCTTTTGCATTGGTCTCACCCTTTTGGCAAGGACAGTCAAGGCAATCCATTGCGTCATGTCAATCCGTTCAACGCTACATCGACGTTGAGCTACACAAAGGACAAGTACCGGGCGAACCTAATCATTCGTTACAATGGCTCAGTTGATGCCGAGGATATGGCATTTACAGAAGTTGCCAAAAGACACATGTATGCGATCAATGATTTCGGGCTTCCTTATTCGCCATCGTGGTACACCATCAACATACATGGCTCGTACCACTTTAGCAAAAATGTCCTCATTCGCGTAGGCCTAGAAAACCTTATGGATGTGCGTTACCGCCCCTACTCTTCTGGGATCGCATCGCCAGGAAGATCCATCTTCCTTTCCATGCGTATGTCGGTTTAAAGGAGCACGCTCAAATCCCAATCTTGCTGAACATCCCCGGGTATGGAAATTTCTCCGCCACTTACCAAATGTGGGCCTGGAATGTTATTAGTGTAGAGACTTCCCGTACCCAATCCTTGAGGCAGCGAATTCCCCTTAGTTGAAGCCCATTGCGCAATGGCATTCAGGCCGATATTACTTTCTAATGCACTGGTTGCCCACCAGCCTATGCCGCGCTCCTCCGCCAATGCAATCCATTGATCAGAACCTTGCCAACCGCCAATAAAACTAGGCTTCAGTATGATAAAAGGGGGCCTAATGTCGTCAAGCAACTTGGACCTTGAAGCCTCATCAACCAACCCAATCAAGCTCTCATCCAAGGCAATCGGAACTTTCGTAGTTGCAGCCAATGTTGCTAATCCTTCACGATCATTTACAGGTAAGGGTTGCTCAATACTGTGAACCGCTAAATCCGCTAATACCTCATCTACGAGCAGCGCTTGCTGCAGATTAAAAGCCCCATTCGCATCGACACGCAAGACCAACTTATCCTCAGGAAACTCCCTTCGGATTCCTTCCAAAAGTTTACGTTCCGTGGTCCAGTCGATCGCCCCAACCTTCATTTTCAGGGTGGTAAACCCTTCGGCGAGACGTTTACTGATTTGATCCAACATGAATGCTTCATCGCCCATCCATATCAAACCATTAATTGACATCGCAGCTTCCCCACGACTGTATGGGGTATCGAAATGTTGAAAGCCATTTTCCAAATGACTAAAAGCTTGTTCAAGGGCAAATTGGATGCTAGGAAACTCCGTATTTGCTCGATACAGCTTTTCTAAGCCCAATTGAATATGCTTTGCAGTCCAATCCAGCTGGTGTTCCAATTCTGGCACATCATCCATACTTAAGCCGCGCAATACGCCTACCTCTCCCCATCCTACAGGATAACGGGCCGATGCATCAGTAATCTTTAGAAAATAGCATTGCTTGTCACGAAGTACACCCCGGGATGTACCAGCGGGCTGCTTAAAACCTAGCGTATACGATTTAACCTCCGCCTTCATCACTAAAGATTTAAGGCAACTGCGGTCCCCACGCAAAACAGCAAGGTCATCATGGCCATAGGCTTTAACAAGGCGTCCAATGCCAGGGATTCTTGAGCTTTCGTAAACGGTTTAAACACCACTCGAGATAGAAGAATTCCAAAAACAATATGAAACACGAGAAGGGCTTGATTTCCATCGAGGAGCGCCCAATAAAGCGCAAAAATCAAGCTCAGCACATTGCCCAACATCAACAAAATCTTGAAATAACCGCGACCCCATTTACGACCAAAACGAACCACCAAGGTTCGCTTGCCGGCTTTCGTATCGGTATCAATATCTCGTAAGTTGTTTAGCGTAAGAACCGCTGCACTGTAGGCCCCAGCGACTAAGGCAGGTAAAACAAAACTCCAATGAATTGGACCATAGAGTGCTGCCGATCCTAGCACACCCACCAAACCGAAAAATAAAAAAACAAAGAAATCACCTCCACCCCAATAGGCATATGGATTGGGACCCATGGTATACGTAGTAGCAGCGATCACCGCCCCGATGTTCAAGAGCGAAAAAATTGCAAATAAAATGGGCTGTCCCCAAAATGACAAATACACCAATACCCCTCCACTAAGAAGCGCTGAGATAGTCCAAAATCGAACAGCATTTTTCATCTCCGATGCGGTGATAAGGCCACTTGCAATGGCTCTTTTCTCGCCGGTACGATGGTCGTCCGTTCCGCGTATTCCATCACCTAGATCGTTGGCATAATTGGACAATACTTGATACGAAAATGCCGTGAAAACGGCGAGCATAAAGACCATCCATTGGACCCCTTCGTTTACCTTGAAAGCCAATCCCGTTCCCAGGGCGATCACGGCGAATGCTAAGGGCAGCGTGCGCAAGCGTGCCGCTTCGACCCAATGTTTAAGCTCTGCCATCGTTTTGAAGTATTTTCAATGCCTTAAGATTAGTGGATTGTTCCGTGATGCAATCAATAACACGTAATCCTTGCCTTTGTGCGAGTGCCGATGCCAATTCTTGGATACTTTGAACTCGAACATATGCCGCACCGAACGCCGTTGCCAATGATTTTAGATCCACATTCTGGGCATTGGCAAAAATGCGTCGCGCCTCTTGGCCCGTAGACGCTGTTCCCGGCAGCCAATCAAATATGCCTCCCACCCCATTGTTCAATACGCAGATGGTAAGATTGTGCGGCAGTTCTCGTGCATACAATCCATTATGGTCATAGAGAAAACTCTGATCGCCTAAAACGAGGATATGCTCACGCTCTTTATCCGCCAAAGCCGAACCAACTGCCGTACTTAAACTACCGTCAATACCAGCCACACCTCTATTTCCATAGAGCGATACGTGTTTTGGGAAATAGTTAAAATAACGCGCTACAGAACTGTTGCCAAGATGCAAGGTCGACTGAGCATGCAGTACATCCATGACGCAACGGAAAGCAGCTGCGTCAGACCAAGGAAGCTCCGATATGGTCAGTTCATTTTGTGAAACTCGAATAAAATTCGTTGCCGATTTCCAACGCTTTAAGAGGTTCGGCGAGAATCGTATATGCTCAACGTTGGCATCAAGAACATCCCAGCATTGAAACGTGTCAACATGAACATGTTTCGTAATGCCGATCTCCCGTAAATACTGCTTTGGCTTTTTATTGATCCATTGTCCCCCGATACTTAATACCGCATCAGGCTGCACCTGCAAAAGTGCTTCCATCGGGGTAGCGTTAGGATGATCCAAAAGACCGCTCATGGGGTCTGCAAAAAGTGTCCATTCAACGCCTTCATCCAATAGCTCACGAACCATCGCAGATTCTTCAGGCATCAATTGTCCAGCAATTACGGCCACCGCCTTGAAATCGTCAAAATCGGGCGAAGGAAAGGATTCTGGCAAACCATGCTTCACGAACGAATCGGCGGGCAATTCCAACTGCATGGATTTTGGTGCCGTTCCCCGCTCATACAGCGGCTCATCAAATGCGATGTTGATGTGTATGGGGCGCATTTCGAAGTGCATTGCCTGAATGGCATATTGTAAAGTTTTACGAGCTTCAGCATAGGTTGAAACTTCATCCAATTGGACGCTGGCTGCAACGTGCGGCTCATAAAAATCGCGTTGCACGCAAGTCTGGCCTTCACCTTTGTTTATGCGTTCTTCCGGTCGATCTGCACTCAATACAATAAGGGGAACATGAGCATAATATGCCTCGAGAATGGCCGGATAATAATTGGCCAAGGCGCTGCCTGAAGTACAACACACAGCTACGGGATTTCCCGTTACTAAACTCTGGCCCAAAGCATTAAAAGCTGCACTGCGCTCGTCTCCGAGTACCTGCATATCGAAACTGCCCAATGCTTCTGCTGCTATGATTAATGGGGCATTTCTGGAACCTGGCGAAAAGACAATAGTTTTAACGCCCGCTAATGCCAGTGCTTCTAAAGTCCAATGCGCCGTTGCTTTTGTTGAGGTCATCTATATTTAACTGCGTCCTTGAGGGCCGAGATCTTATATTCTGTCTCCATCCATTCATTCAAAGGTACGCTGTCCTTGGTAATCCCCCCGCCTGCGAAGAACTGAATTCCGTTCTTATACCATTTCATTGTTCGCAACATTACATTCGCGTAGATTGGCCCATCAAGCCAAGCAATGTACCCGGTGTACAACTCGCGTGGATAGGATTCTATTTCTTGTAAAATATTCAATGCTTCAACCGTTGGGGTACCGCAAACGGCTGGCGTTGGATGCAGCGCCTCCAAAGTATCAATAACTGCAAGGTTGCGGTTATCTGTGTTGACCCATGTCATTAAGTGTTCCACTGGCCCTGCTCCAAAGGTGGTTTGTGGGGTTCTTTTGATGTGCCCACCCATTTCTTTGAGGGTTCGATGGATCTCTTTGGTAACAAACTTTTGCTCTTCAATCTCCTTGTCACCCCATGTCAATCCACCAGCTAAACGAGTGCCTGCCAATGACATAGATCGATAACCCTCATCCGTCTCTTCAAGCAACACCTCCGGCGTAGCCCCCATCCAAGCACCAAAGTGATCGTGATGAAAAGCAAAGACGGTGCAGTTTGGAAACTCCGCACAAAGTGCCTCAAAACTTTCCTGCGCTAAAACCCGGTCCGATTCCATGAAGTGTGTCCTGCTCAACACCACTTTGCTAGCTTGTTGTTGCTGAATGTATTGAATGACGCGTTCAACAGCAGATCCATAGGTCTTCGAATCTTTATTCTCCCAATGCTCTAATTTCTGGGTACCAAAGCCCGTCCAAAATTTTTGCGGCAGCAGGGATTCATAACGTTTGAATCCTAAGGTATCCGAATTAAATCCACGGATAAGCAAATCAGATTCCGAAACAGGAGCCGCGGTATAACTATGCGACTGAAGCGCTTTTCCAGGGAACTGGACCAGGAGTTCGAGCATCATTTGCGTTGCTTCACAAAATTCAACAACTTAACCATGGAGATTAATTCTCCTTGCTCATTTTCAACTCGGATCTGAAAGAGATGAGAGGTGCGGCCTTTGTGAAGACATTCTGCTGTCGCTATCAACATACCCGTACGAGCACTTTTGACGTGATTAGCACTAATCTCTAACCCAACAGCAGCCTCTTTGGTCGGATCAATCAACATCTGTGATGCCGCAGAACCCACACTTTCCGCCAAAGCGACCGTCGCACCGCCATGCAAAATCTGCATAGGTTGATACACCTGTGGTCCCACAGGCATGGTGGCAACTAGCTTTCCAGTGGCTGGATCGGCGTCTATGTATTTGATTCCCAGGGTTTCCATCAAAGTGCCCGGACAGGCATCGTTGAATTTTCTAAGAACCGTTTGTTTGTCGAGTGGGGTATTCATCAAGTGCAAAAATACTATCCTTTTGGGTCGTTGGAAAATCGGAACGAAAAAAAGCCCAAATCCCCGAGAACCGAGTTAAATTTGCCCTTCTGTAACCTTAGGAAAACAAAGGATAAAATGATCACTGTAACGTTCCCAGACGGCAACCAAAGAACCTACGAAAAAGGGACTAGCGCTATGGAAGTAGCGATGAGTATCTCACACGGATTGGCAAGAAACATTCTCTCTGGCACCTATGATGGGCAAACCATTGAGTTGAATGATCCTTTGACCACCGACGGCACGTTGCAGTTCTTCACGTGGAACGACAAGGATGGAAAGAAAGCTTTCTGGCACAGTTCTGCACACGTTCTCGCGCAAGCCATACTCCACTTCTACCCTGATGCGAAATTGACTATTGGACCCGCCATCGAAAAAGGGTTCTACTACGATGTCGATTTCGGTGGGGAGATGATCTCAGAGAAAGATTTCGAAAAGATCGAAAAGCAAATGTTGGAGTTTGCCCGTCAAAAATTTGAATTCAAGCTTCGCGCTGTAACCAAAGCAGAGGCATTAGAAGCGTATAAAGACAACCCGTACAAAACCGAGTTGATTGAAAACTTGGAAGACGGCACCATCACATTCTGTGACCATGCCGATTTTACCGATTTGTGTCGCGGGGGGCATATTCCTCATACCGGTTACATCAAGGCGGTTAAGATTATGAACGTTGCCGGCGCTTACTGGCGCGGGGATGAGAATAAACCACAGCTTACTCGTGTTTACGGGGTAAGCTTTATGAAAGCCGGAGAACTCAAAGAATACCTTGAGTTATTGGAAGAGGCGAAAAAGCGCGACCATAGAAAGCTAGGCAAGGAACTTGAATTATTTACCTTCAGTCAACGCGTAGGCCAAGGTCTACCGTTGTGGTTACCTAAAGGAGCCATGCTTCGTGAACGCTTGGAGAACTTCTTGAAGCGCGCTCAAAAGAAAGCAGGATACAGCCCAGTAATCACACCGCATATCGGAAACAAAGAATTATATGTTTGTTCCGGCCACTACGCGAAATACGGGAAGGACAGCTTCCAACCAATCCATACACCGGAGGAGGGCGAAGAGTACTTGCTCAAACCCATGAACTGTCCACACCACTGTGAGATATTTAAAGCCACACCGAAATCATACAAGGATCTCCCTGTACGCTACGCGGAATTTGGCACCGTATATCGCTACGAGCAAAGTGGTGAATTACATGGCTTAACACGTGTTCGCGGCTTCACTCAAGATGATGCACACATTTTCTGTACGCCAGACCAACTCAAGGACGAATTTAAAAGCGTTATCGACCTCGTATTGTACATCTTTAAAACATTAGATTTTAAAGAGTACACAGCTCAAGTAAGCTTGCGTGACCCTGCGAAGCCTGAGAAATACATTGGCTCGGACGAAAACTGGGTAAAGGCAGAAGCCGCCATCATTGAAGCTGCAGATGAAAAAGGTCTAAATACTGTCGTGGAATACGGTGAAGCGGCCTTCTATGGCCCTAAATTGGATTTCATGGTTAAAGATGCCCTAGGTCGCAGCTGGCAACTTGGAACCATTCAGGTGGATTATAACCTTCCGGAGCGTTTCGAACTCGAATACAAAGGAAGTGATAACCAGGTACACCGCCCTGTCATGATTCACCGCGCACCGTTCGGTTCCATGGAACGCTTCGTCGCTGTATTGCTCGAGCACTGTGGTGGAAACTTCCCATTATGGCTTACACCAGAGCAAGTCAAGATTTTGCCGGTAAGCGACAAATACAATGACTACGCAAAAGAGGTAGCACAATTCCTAGAAATTTCCGATATTCGCGCCCTCGTAGACGAACGTAACGAAAAGATTGGCAGGAAGATACGCGATGCTGAAGTATCAAAAACTCCATTCATGTTGATCGTTGGCGAGAAGGAAGTAGAGAGCGGTCAGCTGAGTGTTCGTCGCCATAGTCAAGGAGACCAAGGCGCTATGTCCAAAGAAGAATTTGTAAAATTGATTGCGGATGAGATTTCGCAACTTATTGATTAATAGAAGTTTAATTTAATTTAAAGTACACTGAGAAGAGGTAAAAGAAAGCAGCCGAAAGAGAAACTGGCCGCAAACCACAGAATCAACGAGAAGATTCGCGTACCTAAAATACGCCTCGTTGGAGACAATGTAGAACCTGGTGTTTTCAACACCCGTGATGCCATGCGTATGGCAGATGATATGGATTTAGACTTGGTCGAAATTTCGCCAAATGCAGATCCACCGGTATGTAAAATCATTGACTACAGCAAGTTCATGTACGACCAACGCAAGAAGCAAAAAGAGCTCGCTGCAAAGGCCGTTAAAGTGGTTATCAAGGAGATCCGTTTTGGACCCAACACCTCAGATCACGACTACGAGTTCAAAAGAAAACACGCCATTGAGTTTTTGCAAAGTGGTGCCAAGGTAAAAGCCTTCGTTTTCTTCCGTGGACGCTCGATTGTCTTCAAGGATCAAGGCGAAATCCTTTTGTTGCGCCTCGCGCAAGACCTTGAGGAATATGGAAAGGTAGAACATATGCCTTCCATGGATGGTAAGAAGATGAACATTACCATCGCCCCGAAAAAGTAAGTAACTCCAATAAATAACAGTTGAATCATGCCAAAAATGAAAACCAAATCCAGTGCTAAAAAGCGTTTCAAGCTTACTGGCTCTGGTAAAATCAAAAGAAAACACGCTTTCAAGTCACACATTTTGACTAAAAAAGCAACGGACCAGAAACGTCGTTTGACTAAATCTGGCTTGGTAGACGCTTCTGACGAAGCGAACATCAAGAAACAATTGGGAATGAAGTAATTCCCAGAGTTAGTTAATAACCCTGTGCTGGGTAGCCAAACCTTCTTGAAACAGCAGAAGTACCTCTCACAAAAAATTAAACAATTATGCCACGTTCAGTAAATGCTGTAGCTTCTAGAGAGCGCAGAAAAAAATTGATGAAGCACGCCAAAGGGTACTTTGGTCGTCGCAAAAACGTTTGGACGGTTGCTAAAAATGCGGTAGAGAAAGGTCTAACGTATGCTTACCGCGACCGTAAGAACAAAAAACGCACTTTCCGCGCATTGTGGATTCAGCGTATTAACGCAGGTGCACGTTTGCACGGAATGTCTTACTCTCAGTTCATGGGAGCAGTCAAGAAAGCAAACATTGAATTGAACCGTAAGGTATTGGCTGATTTAGCCATGAACCACCCTGAAGCGTTCAAAGCGATCGTTGATAAGGTGAAGTAATAATTTTTGGAGTACTTAAGAAATGCCTCGTTCCTTTGGAGCGGGGCATTTTACTTTTTAAGAAGTTCCAGTCCCTTCCATGCAAGCAGTTGCATTTGACCTGATGGAGTCGTGAAGACCTCCAAAACCTCAGCACCTTCAAGCGCTGGTAATTCATGCGCAAACAACCACTTCTCCTCCCCGTCCAAACGCCATGAACCAGGAATGTCCACATCACGCGGCACGACATTAATATGATCAAAGAGCCCTGCGATTGCATGACTTTCAGGTTGATTAACAATAGTCTTCGGATGGCCCTTCTGCACGAGCGCGCCATCTCGTATTACCCAAAGCTCATCCGCAATCATTAATGCATCCGTTGGATCGTGCAAAACCAAGATTGCTGCAGTCTGCGTCTCACGAACCATGCGTTTGACATCCAGTAGAATAGATGTTTTTGTCCTTAAATCCAGCTGCGCTAAACTCTCATCCATAAGCAATACGGGCGGCTCGTTGGCCATCGCCTTCGCAATACTAACCCGTTGACGCTGACCACCACTTAGAGATCGAACTGGCAAGGCATCATATCCTTTTAAGTGCATTGTCGTTAAAAGACGATCCACGCGTTCCTCACGCTCTTCCTCGTCCAAACGAAGTAGATGATGTGCAATGTTTTCTCGCGCACTCAGCATGGGTTGCAAATCGTCTAACTGAGGAACCCATCCCGCTCTCGTCTCATTCAGAACCAAGGCCTTCTTGCGCGTTTGAACTTGTTCTCCTGTAATGTGAACTGTACCTTCTAGTGGATCCAATTCCCCGCGCAACAAGCGCATCAATGTGCTCTTTCCGGCACCACTTGGCCCCAAAAGAACCACTACCTGACCTGGCTGAATTTGGGCGCTCCCAAAATCGAAGGTTGTGGTATCAAAAGCGAACTTTAGGTCTTGGATATCTACTGCTGGTGTACTCATAAACAGGCAACAAAAAAGCCGCCCCAAAGTTGGGGCGGCCGTATAAATATTCCTAACAGGTTTTATAGGTGAATCACCTCATCGTACGCCGCAGCAGTTGCCTCCATGAAGGCCTCGCTGAGGGTTGGGTGCGGGTGAACAGTTTTCAATATTTCGTGACCTGTAGTTTCAAGTTTACGAGCAACAACTGCCTCAGCAATCATCTCAGTTACATTCGCACCGATCATGTGCGCACCTAAAAGCTCGCCATATTTTGCATCATAAATCACTTTGATGAATCCGTCCTTGTGACCTGAGGCAGATGCCTTACCAGAAGCAGAGAATGGGAACTTACCCACCTTAAGCTCATATCCAGCCTCTTTCGCAGCCTTCTCTGTGTAGCCTACTGATGCTACTTCAGGGAAACAGTACGTACATCCCGGGATGTTATTGTAATCCAAGGCTTCTACGTGCATACCTGCAATCTTCTCAACACAAAGAATACCCTCTGCTGAAGCGACATGGGCAAGTGCTGGACCTTTAACGATATCACCAATTGCATAGTACCCAGGAACGGTGGTTTGGTAGAAGTCATTCACCAATACGCGACCACGATCCGTAGCGATACCAACCTCTTCTAGACCAATACCTTCAATGTTTGGTGTGATTCCAACAGCTGAAAGAACGATATCGCACTCGATTTGCTCTTCGCCTTTCTTGGTCTTTACATTAACTACGCAGCCTTTTCCAGAAGTATCTACTCCCGTTACCTCAGCGTTGGTCATGATGTTCACTCCAGCCTTCTTGAAGTTGCGCTCAAGCTGCTTGCTTACTTCTTCATCTTCTACGGGCACGATGTTCGGCATGTATTCAACGATGGTTACTTCAGTACCCATGCTGTTGTAGAAGTATGCGAATTCAATACCAATGGCACCAGAACCTACAACCACCATTTTCTTAGGTTGCTTATCCAACGTCATCGCTTGACGGTAGCCAATAATTTTCTTGCCATCTTGAGGCAAGTTTGGCAACTCGCGTGAACGAGCACCAGTGGCGATAATAATATGGTTTGCAGAATATACCGTCTCTTTACCATCGGCGGCAGCAACAGCTACCTTTTTTCCAGGCTTCACCGTTCCAAAACCATCCAATACGGTGATTTTGTTTTTCTTCATCAAGAATTGAACGCCACCGCTCATGCCATTGGCAACTTCACGAGAGCGCTTCACCACAGCACCAAAGTCTTTATCGTACTCTTTAATAGAGATACCAAAATCTTCAGCGTGCTTTACATATTCAAAAACTTGTGCGCTCTTCAAAAGCGCCTTGGTAGGAATACAACCCCAATTCAAACAAACACCACCGAGGTTTTCTTTTTCAACCACTGCAGTTTTAAGTCCCAATTGAGAGGCGCGAATCGCCGTTACATAACCACCAGGGCCTGAGCCCACAACTATTACGTCAAAATCCATGAAGATGTGTTTTTAATGAGGGTGCAATTTACATTCTAAATCCTTAACGTTTTCGCATTGCAATACAGGATATCTCAACATTTACATTTTTTGGCAACGTCCTCACTGCTACGGTCTCGCGAGCTGGGTATGGCTCCTTAAAGTAACGTGCGTATACCTCATTGACTACAGGAAATAAATCCATACTGCTCAAAAAGATGGAGGTCTTGACTACGCAAGATAAATCGGCCCCTGCTGCAAGAAGGACGGCTTGCAAATTATTCAATACTCGCTCGGCTTCTTCTGCCACATTGGCGCCTAAAGCCAATTCACCTGTGTGCGGATCCATAGCGATCTGTCCCGAGGTGAAAATCATATCCCCGTACGTGATGCCTGCGCTGTAAGGTCCTATGGCTGGAGCAAGTCCTTTTCCTTCAATTGCTTTTTTCATGCGTAAAAATTTATACCTCAATTTAACCCATATTTGCGTCCATGAAAGTCTTGCTCATCGACAATTACGACAGTTTTACCTACAACCTCGTTCATTACTTGGAACAATTGGACGTAGAGGTACGAGTATTGCGAAATGACAGCCCTGAACTTAATGGCATCCAGTGCTCAAACTACAATGGTCTGGTACTAAGTCCGGGACCCGGTCTTCCCAAGGAGAGTGGCCAATTAATGACTATTATCGAAAAAGCATTCGGAACGCTTCCTATTCTCGGTGTTTGCCTCGGAATGCAGGCGCTTGCAGAACATACCGGTGGAACTCTTTACAACAGAGATGGTGTAATGCATGGCAGAACGGCCATACTTCAAAGAAAGAGCGAGAGCATTTTACTCCAAAACATCAAAGACCTCCAAGTAGGTTTATACCACAGTTGGGCTGTACGTCCGGAAAGCCTCAAAGGTTGGACGCTCTGTGCGGTGGCACTGGAAGATCATGCCCCCATGGTCATGGAAAACACAGCTGCTCAGGCCTATGCCGTCCAATTCCACCCAGAAAGTGTGCTAACACCTCAAGGGTTGGATATGATTCGGAACTGGGTAAATCTTTTAGACTAGAAATCAATAGCCGTTCGACGACGCTGGGCTTTGACTTGTTGGAACTGCTGATTCTTCAGGTTGATACCAATCATATAAGAGCGTGTCGTTCCAAAAGGCACCCATGAAATCTTCATCTCCCAACAGTGAAGGTCACGGACCGCATTAATGGTGGTAAAGGCTGCTGTCCGCTTGGCAATATCTACCCCGGTACGGTAGTTTAACGACCAATGATCCGTGGGACGGTACGATCCACTTAAGCTCAAGGAATGGGCAGCAAATTCGTGCATGAAATCCGGAACGGTCTCCCCTACGGCCGCGGCTTCAACATTCGTCACCAAACGCACATCGTAGTTGATGCGTATGTCCCAATCGGTCCGAAGCGGAACCATATCGGAGTAATTGTAATAATCGATGTCGCCCTCTGTAAATGCTCCACCGCGCTGCTCATACATTACCGCTTGACGGCTCGTTTTTCGGTTGCTGCGCAACTGGGTACTCGCCTGAAATTGAGAAGTTCGGTGAATGAGTGGACTCTGGCCCATAGTAAATGCCAAATTGGCGATGCGCTCCCCTGCCGCATCATAACCGTAGGGATCGAACTGTCCTTGATAGCTGATGCGAAGTTTTTTGTTGAAGAGCGCACTTTGTGCTGTTACTCGGACGATGTTCCAATTAAAGCCATTGGCCGCATTCATGTTGTAGTCCGTACTGAGGTTAAAACGCTCTAACACACTAACCTTCTTCAATGTCCCGGTAGTATCCGAACGGTCAACCACTTTCGCCTCAACATTATTATCGAGGTTAAAATTGATGGAGCCATTGCTCCCACGCCCTGGAGATCCATATAAAAACCCATTGTAGCGATTGTAATACAGGTCATTGCCAAGAGTGTCGGTAAAACTTTGGTAGTAGTTCCAAGCGGGATCGCCAAAATCCGGACGGTAATTAAAAGAAACCCGTGGGGTAATCATGTGGCGAACCGCCTTTACAGGGCCACGAGAGAATAAGAACGTTCCGTAAATTTTTGTGTTTAATGAAGCGTTTAACCCAAAATCACGCACCGCTGTAAAACCAGGAATGGTATCCGTCAACGTTGCCTTGTTCAAACCAGGATCAAAAGTGTAGTCGTACTGTTGGAAATACCAACGCTCCGTAATGTTCGCATTGGGGCTAAAGGTGATGTATTTCAGCAACGTAGCATTAGTACTGATTCCGGCGGTATGCTTCAAACCATATTGACCATAATCACCCAAAACATCTTGCCAATCATAACCTGGCACACTGTCCAATTGTTCCGCAATGGTGCCCAAGTTTCCCTTAATTCGTCCTTCGGCAACAGAGCTCATATTCACTCCCACTTTATCGTACCACTGGCTTTTCCCATCGTTGGTTTTCAGTGGAAAGAATCGTGGAACATTCAAGCTTGCCTTTGGCAAGGTGGTTGTAAAAGCTTGTGTACCATTGTTTTGACTATGATTACCACTAACCGTCAAATTCGCTCCACCTAACTTTTGATTATAGGTGATGCTCGAGTTCATGGTGTTGTTCGTGGTGCTCATGTTGCCGTTAAGCAGGTCTTCTGGATTGGCACTGTTTTTAAAGAAGTTCGGGTTTTGCAAGTTCACTTTGGCATTGAACCTACGCGTCGGGTGCGCTTTAGCATCTTGATTGTGCGACCAACGGATAGAGAAATTCTTCGTGATAGAATACCCACCAAAGGGTTCATAGATGGGTAATCCTTGCTTTTGATATCGGTACTGGTAGGCAAAATTCCCATTGTATTTGTAACGCTTACGGTAATTTGACGTAGCACCTAAGGCCCAAGATCCTCGTAAATAGAGGTCACCGCGCAAGCTGAGATCCATGAAATCGCTAATTGGAAAATACCAACCGCCATTTACAATGCCCACCCCTTGGGAAGGGCTATTTTGAAAACTTGGCATCAACAAGCCCGAAATGCTCGGCTTTTCAATATTCGTGGGGAAGTAGCCGTATGGGATAACCAAGGGGGTTGGAATTCCAAAAAATTCGAAGTGCGCAGGTCCTGTAATGATGCGCTCCCCCATTTCAATTTTACTTTTTCCAGTCTTAATCTGAAAGTGGGGCTCCTCATGCGAACAAGTGGTAAAGCCTGTCCCTGCCATGTACATGGTATTGGAGTCGACCATCTTGACGGCATCTCCATTGAGGTAGTTTTGACCTTCTTGGGTCAAAATCTCGGTGATTTTTGCCTTTTGAGAGGCCCAATTGTAGGCGATTTCGCTTAAGTAAAAAGTGCGTCCATCGTCCTCAAATACAGGTCGTTGCTCCCAAGAACCGTCTGCCCCAAGAATGCCGCGTGCCTCCACGCGCTGTTCCTCCAAGTAGATTTTTGCATACCCGGCCGAGAGCTTGGTTTCACCAAAACTGATGTGCACCTCATTGAACAATTCAACGATGCCTTCATCCAAATTTGAGGTTGTTGAATCCTTTGCCGTGTATTCAATAGGTTGATCCTGCCCAACCGTTGAAAACGGTGCACAAAATGTGAGCAAAAAAAACAGTGCGGAAAGACGCTGATACACCCGGGTACGTAATTTGCATGTAAGTTTCAAAGGTAAAACGAATGTTGATGCACCTTGGTATGAAGAACCCAAGTTTTAAAGGATTTAAAATCGCCCTACTCGCTGTGCTTTTCACAGTGGCAGCCGCCTTTAATCCACGCCCTTTCGCCGTAGATGATGAGGGGGTAAACATCATCGTTATCGACCCTGGGCACGGTGGAAAGGATCCAGGCAACCTCGGAACAGGCCGCTACAAGGACCGTGAAAAAGATGTTAGCTACGATGTGAGCGTACTCGTCAAGAACTACATTGAAGAAAATTTACCCGGAACCAAGGTCATTCTTACCCGCGAGGAGAATGAATTCATTGAGCTCTACCAACGTGGCGTTATTGCCAACCGAGCAAACGCAGACCTGTTCCTCTCTATCCACTGTAACGCAAACGATAACTCCTCGGCCTATGGCACGGAAAGTTTCGTTTTAGGTATGGGTGAAAAAGACCAACGCCTCAACAAAACAGCACAGCTAGAGAATGCTGCGCGTCTTTTAGAAGACAACTGGGAGAGCAACTATGAAAAGCTAGATGCCTCCAATCCAGCAGCAGTAATCGCATTGCGCGCCTACCAAGATGCCTTTTTAGAACAAAGCATCAGCATCGCAGACGAAATTCAGCGTCAGTTTGAGGGCCGAGTAAAACGTCGCAACCGTGGAGTTAAGCAGCAACCCCTCGCAGTACTTCGTGGCTCTACCATGCCTGCTGTTCTTGTTGAACTCGGATTTTTAACCAATCCTGGTGAAGAGGATTTCTTGCAGAGCGCAAGAGGAAAGGAGTTGCTGGCCAGCGCTATTTACCGCGCCATCAAAGAGTACAAGTACAAACGTGAAAGCCGCGATGCCTTGATTCAAGGAAGCGCTACTGCCGCATCGGTATTTGATGACATGGCAATCGTCGAAACTCCTGACCCTAAGGATATCCAAGGAGCTGAGGGCACCAGCGACCAAACCCATACGCCAATCGAGGAAATAAAGCCTACAATCCCAGAAAACGTAATACTTGATGTGCCTTCAGTGCTTTTTTTCTCAGTACAATTGGCGGTTTCAAGAAACGATCTTAGCTGCGAACCACAGAACTTCAAAGGCCTTGAAGGTGTTTGGAAAGAAGAACAATACGGGCTATTCAAATATTATTGCGGGAAAATAAGTTCCTTTAAAGAGGCCGAGGCGTTGAAAGTAACTGCATCTGAGCAGTATCCAGACGCCTACATTGTGGCCTTTGAAAAAGACCGGAAAATTGACCTTAACGAAGCCAAAAAGCGGGCACCTTAACGTATTTTAGCAACAAATCACTTCCACCTTGAAAACAGAATTTAAAATAGGACTCTCATTCGTACTGGGCTTTTTACTGCTCTATTGGGGAATCAACTTCATGAAAGGTGAAGACGTCTTCAACGCGCAGAAGAAGTTCTATGTCATCTACGAGAATACCGAAGGCCTGCTCGCCACGCGTCCTGTTACCATTAACGGATATCAAGTTGGTCAAGTGAACAACATTGCCTTTCACCCTGATCAAAGCGGTCACCTTGTGGTTACTCTTCAGGTTACCGATGAATTTCCAATAACCGAAGGAACCATCGCCAAGATTTATTCGGCTTCAATCATGGGAGAGAAAAGCATTTCTCTCCACACAAAGAAAGGTGCACCACTGGCATTGAGCGGAGATACGCTGGTTGGGGATACAGAGCGTGATTTGACGCAAGAGGTAAATATGCAGTTGGCTCCAATTAAAGCGCGTACGGAACAACTTCTCGGCACCTTAGATACCGTCATTGGATTGGCCAGTGGATTCCTCGACGAACGTACCTCGCAAAACTTCAAGTCCACCTTCGAGTCCATTGAAAAAACATTCCAAAGTGTGCAGCAGAGTGCTGCTGAAATCAGTGATTACTTAGGAGACAACAAAGAAAACTTTGATGCCATCAGTACCAATTTCCGTTCGTTAAGTGAAGAATTAGCGGCCAATGGGGAAGATATCAGCAAAACCATTAAAAGCGTTGAAGCCATCTCTGATAGCCTTGCCAATGCAAAGCTTACAGAGACGATCAACAACATGGAGAGCATCACCGCCCGTTTTGATGGACTTTTGGCCCAATTGGAACAAGGCAACGGTGCCGCCTCTAAACTGATCTATGATGAGGAAGTTTACGGCAACCTTAAAGAGGCCACAGAAAATCTAAATCGATTACTCCTAGACATCAAATACAATCCAAACAAATACTTACACGTCAGTGTCTTTGGCTCACGTACTCGTTATTCAGAAGAGGAAATAGAAGCCATCGAACGAGACATCGACAGTAAAAAAGAAGAGTAATGGCTTACCTCCCAAATGTGATTTTCGCAGCGGCGCTTATTGTCGCCATTTGGACTTTTGCGAAGAAAGTAAAATCTATTGCGCGCAACATACACCTTGGGAAAACTGAAAATCGCAGCGACAATCCTTCGGCTCGACGCAAAAACATGCTGCGTGTAGCCTTTGGTCAAAGTAAGATGCAAGCACGTCCTGTCGCTGGGGCACTCCACTTCATAGTATATGCGGCCTTCCTAATCATCAACATTGAGGTCTTAGAAATCATTGTCGATGGTCTTTTCGGCACCCATAGATTCTTTGCTCCGTTCTTAGGGAGCGCCTACCCCGTCATTATTGGATTCTTCGAAATCTTAGCGGTACTTACCGTTGTGGCCGTTGTAATATTTTGGTGGCGTCGCAACGTAAGCAAGCTTGACCGTTTCCACAAGCCTGAGATGAAAGGCTGGGCCTTCACCGACGCGAACAACATTCTATACATTGAAGTGGTCCTCATGTTTGCCCTACTAAACATGAACGCGGTAGAAAGTCTTCTGCCAGATGGCCACGCTGCATTCCTCGTATCTAATGCCATTGCCCCCGTTTGGGCGGGTTTATCTGAAGGAGCGCTGCACATCGCCGAACGCGCATTTTGGTGGTCACATATTTTGGGGATTCTTGCCTTCTTGAACTACCTGCCCTACTCCAAGCATTTTCACATTATTCTTGCCTTTCCAAACACGTACTACGCAAACCTCAAGGCCAAAGGTCAATTCGAGAACAATGCCGCAGTGACAAAGGAAGTCGCTTTGATGATGGACCCGAATGCAGATCCCTTTGCGGCTCCCGCCCCTGATGCTAATGCCCCAATAGAGCGCTTCGGAGCAAAGGATGTAGCCGATTTAAGTTGGGTAAACTTAATGAACGCCTATACCTGCACGGAATGTGGTCGGTGTACAAGCGAGTGCCCTGCGAACATCACCGGTAAAAAGCTCAGTCCACGTAAAATCATGATGGACACGCGCGACCGACTGGACGAAGTGGGTAAAAACATCGATGCCAACGGAGGCAATTTCCTCGACGACGGGAAAAGCCTGCTCGGCGACTACATCAGCAAAGAAGAAATTTGGGCTTGCACCAGCTGTAATGCATGTGTTCAAGCCTGTCCCGTAGATATCGACCCGCTCAACATCATCATGAAGCTGCGCAACTATGCGACCATGGAAGAAAGCAGCGCACCAGGCGAACTCAATGCCATGATGAGCAATGTGGAGAACAACGGTGCCCCATGGCCATTCTCCCAGATGGATCGAGCCAATTGGATCAACGAATAAAAAAACAACCCAAATAACAAACAGTAATTCTTTCAACGCGTCAAACACAACACATGGAAAAAAGCGCAAACGCACACATCGACAACCTATTACGCGAAGCTTCTGAAGACGGGCAAAAGATCAGTCCAATGCTCCCTGAAGAAATCAAGAATTACCTTATCGACATTGATGGCACCATCTGTGACGATATTCCTAACGAGGAACCCGAGCGCATGGCAACAGCGAAAGTCTACCCCGATGCACTCGAAACGCTCAACAAATGGTACAATGAAGGACATGTGATTACCTTCTTTACCTCACGCACTGAAGACCACAGAGCAGTGACCGAAAAATGGCTCAAAGATCACGGCTTCAATTGGCACGGGCTGCTCATGGGCAAGCCTCGCGGAGGAAACTACCACTGGGTGGACAACCACATTGTTCGCGCAACCCGCTTCGTTGGGAAATTTACCGACTTGGTCGAAAAAGAAACCACCATTCAAGTTTTTGAAGAATAATCAACTATGACTGCACTTCACGTACCCACATTAGCACAAATGACTGCTGAAGGTAAAGCCCCAGAAGTACTCTTCTGGGTAGGCTGTGCTGGAAGCTTTGACGACCGTGCGAAGAAAATCACCAAAGCCTTCGCTAAAATCCTACAACACGTAGGCGTCTCCTATGCTGTGCTGGGTACTGAAGAAGGATGTACAGGAGATCCAGCAAAGCGTGCTGGAAATGAATTCCTGTTCCAAATGCAGGCCATGATGAACATTCAAGTGCTCAATGGCTACGAGGTCAAGCACATCGTAACCACCTGTCCACACTGCTTCAATACATTGAAGAATGAATACCCTGAACTTGGTGGAAATTACACCGTTGAACACCACAGCCAATTCCTCAACGGCCTGCTCAAAGCCGGACGTTTAAAGATTGAAGGTGGCCAGTTCAAAGGAAAGAAAATAACCTTCCACGATCCCTGTTACCTCGGCCGCGCCAACGACGAATACGAAGCTCCACGTGCGCTTCTTGAAAAACTCGATGTTGAACTTCGCGAAATGCGCAGATGCAAACAAAATGGTTTGTGCTGCGGAGCTGGGGGTGCACAGATGTTTAAAGAGGCTGAAAAAGGAACAGCAGAAATCAACCACGTTCGCGCAGATGAAGCCATGGATACTGGAGCGGAAATTGTCGTAGCGGGATGTCCGTTCTGCAATACTATGCTAACCGATGGGGTTAAAAACCGCGAAAAAGAAGATGCCGTTCAAGTGCTCGACCTCGCGGAGATGATCGCCATAGCTGAAGATTTGTAAGCATGGGAATGCACACGATGAATCCAAATTCGCGCATGTGGTTCTATGGCTTGCCTACACCACTGAGCGATGAACAAAGTGTTGAGCTGGTTGAAATCATGGAGGCGTTTATCAGCCAATGGAAGGCGCATGGGGCACAACTTGCCGCTTCGTATCGCTGGATAGGTAAGCAATTCCTTATCATCGCAGTAGACGAAGGTCAGCAACAAGCTACCGGGTGCAGCATTGATAAGAGCGTTCATTTATTGCAAGAGTTTGGCGCCAAACACGGGGTCGATTTCTTCAATCGAATGCTCGTTCATACACAAACCAACGACGGCTTTATCTCCTATACGACCACTGAACTCAAATCTGCCATTGCCAATGGAGTGGTCAATGGTGAAACTTTAGTGATGAATACGACCGCACAGACCCTAAAGGAAAGCGGTTCAGGCACTCTACCGCTCAAAGACAGTTGGGCGGCCCGATTTTTATAGGATCAAAAAAAAGCGACCCTAGGGTCGCTTTTTTTTTGACACGTAATTTGACAGGTAATTAGAATACTTGCTCAGCGATCTGCTGAATATTGGCACTCTTGCCCATACTGTAGTAATGCAATACTGGGACACCAGCAGCCTTCAATTCCTTACTTTGCTGAATGCACCATTCAATACCCAGTTGCTTTACCTGAGCATTGTCCTTGCACTTGATGGCTTGGATGGCCAATTCATCCGGAATATCCACATGGAAGATCTGGGGCAATATGCTCAACTGGCGCTTGGTCGATAAGGGCTTCAGTCCAGGTATGATGGGGACCGTTATTCCTGCTTCCCGACATTTATCGACAAAAGCGAAGTATTTAGAGTTGTCAAAGAAGAGCTGCGTAACGATGTAATCCGCTCCTGCTTCCACCTTCGCTTTAAGGTGCTCTATGTCGATATTTAACGACGGGGATTCAAAATGCTTCTCCGGGTACCCTGCCACACCAATACAAAAATTCGTGGCCGTTGTATTCTGAAGCTCATCGTCCAAATAACGCCCTTGGTTCAACTCTTTAATCTGCTTAACCAAATCAATTGCAAAGGCATTGCCTTCTGGATGCGGTGTAAAATAACTCTCGTGCTTCGCTTGATCGCCACGCAGTGCTACCACATTCTCTATTCCCAAGAAGTTTAAGTCGATGAGCAAGTTTTCTGTATCCTCCTTAGAAAACCCACCACATAGCACATGCGGCACGGTCTCTGTATCGTAGCGGTGCATGATGGCCGCACAAATCCCCACAGTCCCAGGACGCTTTCGCACTACCTTTTCTTGGAGCAAGCCATTGCCCAAGCGCTTGTAGACAGTCTCCTCACGGTGGTAGGTTACGTCTATGAACGGCGGTTTGAATTCCATCAAAGGATCAATGTTGTCAAAGATCTCTTGGGCTTTCTGCCCTTTCAAAGGAGGCAAAATTTCGAAGGTGAACTCACACCCATTGGTCTTGGCCAGTATATCTGTAATCTTCATATCAATAATTCAAATTTGGAGCAAGCCATTTTTCGGCCAATTCCACTGTTATCCCACGCGCGGCAGCGTAGGTCTCGACTTGATCTTTAGCCAATTTGCCTACCGCAAAATATTTGCTATCTGGATGAGCGAAGTAATACCCACTCACACTCGCAGCAGGGTACATCGCGAGACTTTCCGTCAACGACATCCCTAGTTCCTCTGCCTTTAAAAGCTCAAAAATCTTGGCTTTATCGAGGTGATCCGGACATGCTGGATACCCCGGTGCTGGGCGTATTCCTCGGTACTTTTCAGCGATAAGTTCATCGTTCGTGAGCTGCTCTTCTGGCGCATAACCCCAGAATTCTCGACGAATGCGCAGGTGCAAATATTCGGCAAGGGCTTCGGCTAATCGGTCCGCAAGCGCTTTGAGCATTAAGGCGCTGTAATCGTCCATAGCCTCCTCAAAGTTCTTTAAAGGACCTTCCATATCTAGTCCTGCCGTCACCGCAAAACAGCCCATGTAATCTTGGATGGTTCCTTCTGGAGCAATGAAATCTGACAAGCTTTGGAACTTTGACTTCTCACCCGTTTGACGCAAGGCATAGAAACTGCCCAACTCCCCATTTTCACCAAGCTTAATCTCCTCACCTGCACTATTCGCAGGGAAAATACCATAGGCCGCTTTCAATGTGAGCCATGCTCCTTTTTTGATGTCGCGTAGCATCGCCTGAGCATCTTTAAAGAGTTTTTGAGCCTCCACTCCTACAACGTTGTCTTCCAGGATTCTAGGGTACTTACCAAAGAGTTGCCAAGTTTGGAAAAATGGAGTCCAATCAATGAATGGGATGACATCAGCGATGGCAATATCATGCAACTGTTTACTCCCGATAAACTTAGGGGTTCGAACAGTCGTCGAATCAAATACATACTTGGGGGCATTGGCTTGTGCGAACTTAAAAGGCACTAAGGCTTTTCGTTCACGTTGCTTCGCATACCCGTCTCGAACCTTTTCTAAGGAGGCCTTTTCTTGCAATATGTACGTCGGTCCTTCTTCCGATAGAAGTTTAGAGCTCACACCCACCGCACGACTAGCATCATTAACGTGCATAACGGCACCACTATATTCCGGATCGATCTTCACCGCCGTGTGCGCCCTAGAGGTAGTAGCACCCCCTATGAGCAACGGAATGTTCATTCCGAGACGCTCCATTTCTTTCGCGATGTGAATCATTTCATCTAGTGACGGCGTGATCAATCCACTGAGTCCTAAAATGTCTACTTGGTGCTCTTGTGCGGCCTGCAGAATCTTCTCCGGCGGTACCATTACTCCAAGATCAATGATTTCAAAGTTGTTACAAGCGAGTACGACACCAACGATGTTTTTACCAATGTCATGCACATCTCCTTTTACAGTGGCGAGCAGCACCTTTCCAGCGCTAGAACTTCCGCCTTCTGCTTTTTCTGCCTCTAGATAAGGCAAGAGATAGGCCACAGCCTTTTTCATAACCCGGGCACTCTTCACTACTTGTGGTAAGAACATTTTCCCCTCACCAAATAGATCACCCACGACATTCATCCCGTCCATCAAAGGGCCTTCAATGACGTGCAACGGCCGATCGAATTGTTGGCGCGCTTCCTCAACATCCTCATCAATGAATTCAGTAATCCCCTTAATGAGTGCATGTTCAAGACGTTTTGCAACGGGCTCATTGCGCCATTCCAATATCTTGGCTTCGTCCTTTACGGTACCTGCAACGGTTTGTGCAAAATCGAGCAATCGCTCGGTAGCATCTTCACGGCGATCGAGAAGGACGTCCTCGATATAGGTCATTAGATCTTTATCAACTTCCTCGTAAACCTCTAACATGGTTGGGTTGACAATGCCCATATCCATTCCGTGCTGAATGGCGTGGTACAGGAAGGAGGCGTGCATGGCTTCTCGAACGGTATTGTTTCCACGGAAGCTGAAACTCACATTACTTACCCCGCCACTGACTTTGGCATAGGGGAGGTTTTCTTTAATCCATTTCGTAGCGCGGAAAAAGTCCAATGCGTTCAATCGGTGCTCTTCCATCCCTGTCGCAACTGGGAAGATATTGGGATCGAAGATGATGTCCTCTGGAGGAAATCCCACCTTCTCGGTTAGCACTTTATAGGAGCGTTCACAGATTTCTATACGACGTTCATAACTGTCTGCTTGGCCATCCTCATCGAATGCCATAACAATCACTGCAGCCCCAAAGCGCTTGATGGTGGTTGCTTGTTGTATGAATTCTTCTTCGCCACCTTTTAAGGAGATCGAATTGACCACCGATTTCCCTTGAACACACTTCAACCCCGCCTCGATGATTTCCCATTTGGAGGAATCGATCATAATTGGAATACGCGAAATATCAGGTTCCGCAGCGATAAGATTAAGGAAGGTAGTCATTGCCTCTACCCCGTCAATCATACCTTCATCCATGTTGACATCTAAAATCTGAGCACCACCCTCCACTTGATCGCGAGCAATATCTAGCGCCTCATCAAACTGCCGCTCTTTGATTAATCGTAAAAACTTACGAGAACCAGTAACATTAGTGCGCTCACCAACATTAACGAAGTTAGTTTCAGGTGTAATAATCAACGGTTCCAACCCGCTGAGTCGCATTGGTCTTGGAGGCAGATTAGTTGACATAGGTGCGTGGGGTATATGATTTCGCAACTTCAGCAATTGCCTTTATGTGCGCTGGAGAAGTGCCACAGCAGCCGCCAATAATATTGATGAGATTAAGATCTAAATATTCCTTAATCTGGGCAGCCATTTCAGCCGGCGTCTCGTCATATTCGCCAAATGCATTGGGCAATCCAGCATTGGGGTGGGCGCTCACCGCAAAGGGTGCTTTTGCATCTAACGTTTGTAAATAGGGCATCAATTGTCTCGCGCCAAGTGCACAATTCAAACCAATGCTCAACAACGGTGCATGACTCACAGAAATTAAAAACGCCTCAGTAGTTTGACCGCTGAGTGTGCGTCCCGAGGCATCCGTAATGGTACCGCTGAGCATAATGGCTACTTCCCGACCCTCTAGATCTATGGCATCCTGAGCTGCAAATAAAGCAGCCTTCGCATTCAACGTATCAAAGACAGTCTCGATCAACAATGCGTCAACTCCTGCTTTTACAAGCGATACGCACTGCTCAAAATACGTAGCCTTCAAATCGTCAAAACTTACGGCACGGTAACCGGGGTTATTGACATCTGGACTTAATGAGGCCGTTTTATTCGTTGGGCCAACGGAACCTGCAATGTATTTAGGTCCCGTTCCACCTTCTTCGTAATACGTTTCAATTGCTTTCTTGGCACATTGAACCGCAGCAACATTTAATTCATCGACAAGATCACCCATGTGGTAATCTTCCATACTAATGCTGTTGCTGTTGAAGGTATTGGTCTCGAGTATATCTGCTCCTGCCCGCAAATACTCGAGATGAATGTGCTCGATGGCATGCGGTTGCGTGATTGACAGCAGGTCATTATTCCCTTTTAATGGATGGGCATAATTCGCAAAGCGTTCCCCGCGATAGTCCTCTTCTTCAAACTTATACGCCTGAATCATGGTACCCATCGCTCCGTCAAGGACAAGAATACGTTCTTTTATAGTTTGTGATATCAACATCTTCTTCTTTGGTTAGGTGCTATGAAGAAAGCGTGGAAGATGCTTCTGCGATCTGTATCATTCCCTTTATCAGGGTGGGTTGTGGCACCCGGCCTCTCCGGGTTGCCAAGACTTCACAGGGCCCAATCCCTCAGTCTTTCTTGATAGCGAGACAAAAGTAGAACGGATTTTTTTAAAATTTCAAACTCCTTAGCACAATTTCAATTTGTTTTCTACTTTTGACGGCGTGGAAGGATTTGACTGCTTGCAACCACAGTAAAAAATGCTAAATACAGATCTTAGCAGCACGCTACGCAAGCAACCATCTCCTTTCGGCCAACCTTAGAGCAACCCTAAACAGAATAGAGATGTCTTACTTTTTTACCTCCGAAAGTGTGTCTGAAGGGCACCCAGATAAAGTAGCTGACCAGATTTCAGATGCCATTATCGACAACTTCTTAGCATTCGACCCGCAGTCGAAAGTGGCGGTTGAAACCCTAGTAACCACGGGCCAAGTAGTCTTAGCCGGCGAAGTCAAATCTTCTGCTTACCTAGATGTACAGAGCATCACACGTGGCGTAATTGAGCGCATTGGCTACACCAAAAGCGAATACATGTTCGAAGCAAATTCGTGTGGCGTTTTGAGCGCTATTCATGAGCAAAGCTCAGATATCAACCAAGGTGTTGACCGCGGTTCGATCGAGGACCAAGGTGCCGGTGACCAAGGGATGATGTTTGGCTACGCTTCGAATGAAACAGATAACTTCATGCCATTGGCATTGGACTTAAGCCACAGGATATTAAAGAAATTGGCCGAGTTCCGTCGCGACGGCAGCCAGATTGATTACCTGCGTCCGGATTCGAAAAGCCAGGTAACCATCGAATACGGTGATGACCACAAACCACAGCGCATTGAAGCCATAGTAGTAAGCACGCAGCACGACG
>Ga0255773_10000719_pt1 | contig 34784 bp, 26 predicted proteins | sample 011ome_17_FD_179971 | JGI IMG/M metagenome (GOLD analysis project Ga0255773, IMG submission 179971) | Coastal salt marsh microbial communities from the Groves Creek Marsh, Skidaway Island, Georgia - 011502XT metaG (version 2) | ecosystem: Environmental > Aquatic > Marine > Intertidal zone >... | reverse complement strand
CGCGATGATTCCCTGGTTGTTTGAGTTGTTGCTAGCTCTAATTCCACTAGGTATTACAGGGCGACATCTAAAAATAATCAATACCCAACATGTAAAAATCTCAACCTTTTTGCCTCTTCTGAACCAACACACTCTCTTGGTGGCAGAAATAGAAAACGAAATTTTTTCTTCGGAAATTTTACTTGATATTCAGTCAACACTTTTTTCTGATAATTCTGCTGCATCGCAAAAAATTGCGGAACTTGCAAAACTAGCCAATCAATTTGACAATCGCAGCAATCCGATCTTTGCACTGTTGTCAAATTCACTTTTCTTATGGGATATACGGTACTTGTTTAGACTAAAAAAATGGCTAAAGAAAAACGAACATGAACTGCCGAAGTGGTTTAAAGCGACTCATGAAATTGAATCTTATGCAAGTTTTGCTACCTTTTGGTTTAATAATCCTAATTTTTCTCTCCCTCAAATCTCAAAGGAGGTACTTTTAAAATCACAGGAATTGGCTCATCCTCTGATGCATTCAAGGAATCGTATTGCCAATGATTTCGACATACAGAATCTCCAAGAATTTGTTATTATCACAGGTGCAAATATGGCAGGAAAAAGTACATTTTTGAGAGCTATTGGAGTAAATTTAGTATTGGCAAACTGCGGTGCCCCTGTTTGCGCAAAACAATTTGTTTTTAGACCTACACCTTTATATTCGAGCATGAGAACAACAGATTCTCTGTCGAACAACGAGTCCTATTTTTATTCGGAACTAAAAAGACTTCAATCAATAGTAGATAAGCTAAAAAAAGGAGAAACCCTGTTTGTGATTTTGGATGAAATATTGAAAGGAACAAACTCAAAGGATAAAGCGGAAGGCTCAAAAAAATTCATCAAACAACTCCTAACACATCAAGCTGCAGGAATTATCGCTACTCACGATTTATCTCTTTGTGCTGTGAAAGAAGAATTCCCTGATCATATTGAAAACAAATATTTTGATGTGGAAATCGAACAAGACCAACTCGTGTTTGATTACACCCTAAAAGAAGGTATTTGTTCAAACATGAATGCCGAGTTTTTAATGAAAAAGATGGGAATTACAGAGTAAAAAGTTACTTCAAGTATTTGATTATCATCAAAATAATACAAAATAAAAACATGTAAATAGACAATCTATTTATCCCTTGCATGGTTTTGTGAGAAGCATTTATGTTCTCCTCCTCATTTCTTTGAAAAAAAGTTCGAGGGTTTAAATAATATAAAATTTTCTTAATCATACGCTCTTTGTTTGTTCAGTTTGAGTTATAAAATTAGAATAAATTAGCTTAACATTTTTGTAAAAAATAACCTTTAGAACAAATACCGAAAGACAACCTTCACGTCAGATCTAATATTGCCCTGAATTTCTTCCAGACCGCTGAGCAAGGTCTCTTCATTTCTATAATTCCAAACTCCGTAACGAACCCAAAAATCAAATTTCTTACGATACTTATAACGTGCGGTTAAATAAAATCGGGAGCCCACTCTGTAATATGCGGGTATGTAAAAATAATACAAGACATCATTTTCGTAGGCATAGATTCGTGCATTGAATGACTGAGCATCGAATAAGGCATACCTGGCCGTAAACGAATAAGACTTAGATTTTGGTTTAAACACGACATCTTGATAAGCCAAAAATCCAAACTCTGTGCTCATTTCTCCTTTCTGGTACTCGGTTACCTCTACCCTATTTCTCAAACTCAAATAATCGGTAATTTTCATAGACACATTCAGTCTATAGTTGGTTCTTGATTCGTTCACCAACTCATAAGTGGCTGATTCTTTTTGATTGTTATTTACTTCGCGTACTTGCTTTCGGTAACGAATATAGGCCATAAAGTTTCTGGACCTTCTATACTGAAGCTGAGTAATGTATTCGTTACCACTTGAATTTGGGGCATAAGTTTGAAATCGCATCCAAGGAAAAGTAAAAAAATCCATTGAACCTGTCAGGGTAAAATACGTGGTTAACTTAGCATCAAATCCCATAAAAATTCCTTTTTCATTCCAAGAGTTACTGCTTTCTGACAAGCCATTACTCAATAAATTTTGATAGTCTGTTCCATAATCTCGGTGAAGAATCGAAATCGAAAATCGGGAATCTAAGGAGACTAACACTCCATTTACATAGGCGATTCCGCCATTTGCACTGCGAGAAAATTCGCCAAAAAAATTAAAATTTCTATAGACGTAATTGTAATCTATTCCTGTCACATAATTTTTATTATCCGAGAATTCGAACAGATTGTAAAAACTTAAACTTCGTTGAAATTCGCCCCCATATCTGGACGCAAAGGCTGTTGCACCCACTCTCAAAGCAGAAGAAACAAACTCTAACCGACCACCAAAATGAGTTTCTAAAATTGCATCTTTGTTTTCAAACTCTGCAATAGTTCGATGAAATCCACTGTTTTGAAGGGAAGAAAAAGCAATTTCATTGGTAACGTTATCTAGTGTATCTGTAATATTGGCATCAATTTTCTTGCGCGAAAAAAAAGCTGAAAGATGAATCTTTTCTAAAAGTTCAAATGTAGCAGCTCCTCCTCGCAAAAAATTATTTTCATCGGCCGAGGCATATTGCCTTATTCCCACTGCATTTCGTTTCACCGTGCTGATATCTACCGATTTTCCGAAAGCCAATCCACTCCAAAGCGTCAATCCTTGGCCAACCTGAAAATGATAATCTCCCAAAGCCAGTGCCTTCAGTCTTCCAAAATCTTTAAGAAAAAAATGTGCCGAATAATAATCAAATCCTTGAGATTGACTTCCTCGAAAAAACTCTTCTCCTTGGTCTTTTTCGGCAGTGATTCCTGCGCTAATCTTGTTGAGATACCTAAAGCGATATCGCACAAAAAGTTTATCGGGACTCCCCAAATAGCGCGTATCGTTCTCCTGTTCTTTCTGGGAATATCCTTTTTTTTCTTGTAAATCACGAATATTCCTGATGTAGAGCTCGTTGGAACTATTTTTTATTATTTCTCTCACCGATACATTGGGCGCGAATAATTCGGTCGAGACAAAAGAAAAGGGTAAAATATTTCGGATTGTCAGTAAATCAAAAGTTTCGACCGACTGCAATTCGTAAATCGTCATTAATTTGCCAGTCGTCTCGATGTGTTTTTTTAAATTCACCACTTGAACTTCCGAGAGTAAACTAAGTTCCAACAACACCTCAATTTGTTTTGTATTGTTTAAATTGACTGGGTGATCATAGTAGTAATAGAGATTATCAAACAAAGTAGAATAGTCAATGCTTTCATTGTCGCCTCCTATGTATTCTATTCGCGCTTCGATAATGTCATTCTTCTCCTCGGATTTTGTCTGAGCCAGCGTGAATTGATTTGCACTTATCAGCAGAAACAAAAGTAGTATTTCTATTTTTATGCTCACAGCGAATACCTTAGACCCAAACTGGGAGTTAACCCCAAAGCTGGGTGAAATGCGGAAGAAAAATCGAGGTGAAATTCACCTTTCACTAAACCAAAACCAATAGTAGGGATGGATGGATTGGTACTAATTCCTGCCCGAATGTATAAGTTATCGACCGGAAAATATTCTACACCCATTTTTACCGAAAAAGGAAGCTCGATGTCTTTTTCTATTTCCACATTTCCTCTTACTTTCTCCGAAAACTTATAGGACACACCCAGATTCATAATGGCAGGAATCTCCTCGTTTTGGTAGTCATTTAGTTTGGTTTGAGTTGGGTTGAACAGATGAAACCCTATTTGAATTTTGTCAGTAGGTTTGGCCAAAAGGCTCAGCTCAGCCGTTATGTTTTGAGTTCTTCCGTAATTGTTGCCCAATCGCAGCGAGTGATAATTCAACCGAATTCCGAGATTTATTTTTTCTGAAAGTTTCATTCCGTACCCCAAGCCAATTTTTGAGTCCATGTACAATTGATCACCCGTACCTGTATAGTTTACACCAAATGTTCCTCTTGTTGTTGGAATAGATACGGCCAAGGATTGTACGCCTAAAGATTTTAGTAAAAACCTACTTTCATAAGAAACGCCAAAACTAACAGAGCGAAGGTCTGCTAAAGCAGCTTGATTGAAACGAATAGCCCAAACATCTGCAATACACAAGCCAGTATTTCCCATTCCCGATGCCCTACCTCCCACCGGTAGATTATCATTTCCCGCATTAAGAAAAAGAGGAAATAGTAAAAAAATGACAAAAAGCTTATTCATCCAAGGCTATTTTGTTAAATATAACCCAAATGAAGAGTTCTAGAAAGAAAAGCGAGCCTAAATTATTCTGTTTTTCGGCTAAATTTTGAAACAATAATGAAGTTTACTGACGTGTTCTGGCAAATTTTCTCCTCCGCAAATAGTTGTAAAACAACCCGAATATTACCAATACAAAAATGGGGACAAATACGTTGATTGCTTTCCAAAAAGATCTGTCTCTTTTCACTTTTGCCTTATCCAATGGACGCAAAGTGATAGTTTTGCTACGAAGAGGAATTAATTCATCAATTCCCATTAAATCCTCCATGGCATTGACAAAAAACTCTTTGTTACCGAATGTTGCAGCTCTATCGTATCGATCATAGTTAATATTCATTGGTCTTACAATCATTACTCCCTTATTGTTAGGAAAAGAATCTACTTCCCCCTGAATAATGTCTCCATCACTTATTACGAGCATTTTGTTTTGTATGCTTTCATTTTTGTGTTTGATGGGTGTGTTTTTAAAATAAGCGTCCGTCAATCTATTTCTAAAACTTGACTTAAAAGTTCCGGAAAGCATTGCTGCAACGACCTGATAGGGCTGAGAATTATATTTTAGAGCTTCCGGTTTAAGATTGATCATTTGGTAATTGATACGAACAGGAACTTTGTAGGTCATCGCATTTTCAGAACTCTGCAATAACGGAGTTTTCACAATGTTTTCGGTTTTCAGTAAATCCAGAGTTCCAGCATACTTCAATCTTACAGGGTCGAGGTTATCTACTACAGAGTTTTTTATTCGCCATGAGTTCATTACCGGATGGTAATACCAAGGATACAAATTACCTCCTAAGGGTATTTTGGCCGAATTAACATCTATCAAAAGATTTTTATTGAACCTAACACCATAGTTAAATAATTGGGCGTCAATGTCGTTCAAATTTCTCTCCAATCCAAAGGTCTCTTCATTTATGTTTAAGGAATCAATGTCCACCTCAACCATATCAATTAGCCAAGCAACTTTTCCACCGTTCATAATAAACTGATCGATGATGTATTTGTCTTTTTCTGAAATGGGCTTTGTTGGTTTTGCAATTACTAACGCATCAAAAGATTTAAGTGCATTAATTCTTCCTTTTATTTCCACATCTTCCACTGAATGAAACTTGGATAGTTCGTAAGTCACGTCATACCTCTGAATTTCTCTAAGCTCTCCGTGTCCTTGCAAGAATCCAATTTTCTTTCTATTAGGACTAACGGCTTTGTATATCCCTTCTAAAAGTTGGTATTCCAACTCATTAATTAAGTTTTCTATGGGTATCAACTCTATGGGAACCGGAATCGCAATGCCCGAATTAGGATCTAAATTACTGGGACCTAAAATTTGAATTGGAATATTTTTGTTGTCAACAGTTCGCAGAATTATTCCTCCAAACAACAAGTTATCTTTTTTGGTTCCACCCACGATGGAAGTAACTTTTGTAGGCTTGAGACCAAACTCGTACAATTGGGTATACACCTCATTTTTTCTTGTTTCGTCCTCTGCCGGATCGATAAACTCATAGTAAATATTTGCTCCTCCAAACGCTTTTAACTCACTCAACTTCTCCTGGAGAGCGGATTGAAGTTTTCTTAATTCTGGTGGAAGGTCTCCCTCCAAATACACTTCAAATCTCAACTCATCGCGTATCAATGAGTCGTTCTGCAATATGTCTATCGTTTTTTCGGAGAGAGAATGGATTTTTTCCTCCGTCAAATCAACTCGAAAAAATTTTTTGGAACCAATATAATTTGTCAGTAATACCACCAAGGCAACTGACACAATTTGTATCGCTAATTTTGTTGTTCCGTTCATTATTTTCCTCGTTTTAAACTTAATTTGGTAGCCAATAAAAAGATCACTATCAAACTAATAAAGTACAACAAATCTCTGCTATCTATTACTCCTCTTTGAATGGATGAGTAATGCTCTTCAATCCCAAAATTCTTAATAAAGTAAGCCGTTTCGCCAGATTCTATATTGTTTCCAATAAAATCAAATCCAAGATATACCATAAAACACAAGACCACTGCTACCAAAAATGAGACAATTTGGTTAGTTGAAAGTGACGAAGCAAACAAACCAACTGACAAAAAACTGGCTCCTAAAAAAAACAGACCAATGTAAGAACCTATCGTTCCCCCTGAGTCAATATTCCCAACTGGATTTCCTAATTGAACCACAGAAAAATAATAGACCAAAGTGGGTAATAAACTAAGAACCAACAAAATGATGCCTGCAAAATATTTGGCCAACACGATTTGGAAATCGGTAATAGGCTTAGTAAACAACAATTCAAGGGTTTGCATCCTTCGTTCTTCCGCAAACAGACGCATGGTAATTGCGGGGATTAAGAATAAAAAAATGGCGGGTGCATTCGTAAATAAAAATCCTAAATCAGAAAAACCAGAATCGAATACGTTAGTCTCTCCTGGAATTACCCACATGAACAAACCAATGGAAAGCAAAAATATGACAATGGTAATGTAGCCAACCAGAGAACTAAAAAAACTCCCAACTTCTTTTTTTATAAGTGAATACATGTGTTACTTTTTCTTGAATGACATCAATAAAGAAAATACTCTATCTATGTCTTCATTTTTTACGACCAACGTAATTTCGTTGGTTGTGGAAATAATTTCAAAAATATTAATGTTCTCCCAAGCTATTTTTTTCAGCAGAAAGTAATAGGCACCAGGAACATTAAAATCTGGCAAACGAAGAGTAACCGAGGATAAATCTTCCATTTTGAACAGGAGAGTTTCGTCTTTGAACAACTCCTCCACCTTTGCAGATAATGATTTAATTACCACAATGTTAGACTCGTAAACTCCTTGCGAAACCGTACAAAAACCATCCACTTTATCGCTCGACTCTTTCAATAATTTCATTTGAGCCGTAGCCAAAGTAGGCGAATTCTTAAAAGCATAGTCATTTAGATTACTTCGGATGATGATGTCACCCAAAGAATTCATGAATTTTTCTATTTTCCCATTAATGGAATTAAATTTCTCAAATTCCATTCTGTTTATTGCCATTACCAAGGCCCCAGTCTTAACAGGTTTCCCCAATTCTTCTTCCACTTTTGGCTGAAGCATTCTGGCCAATGAGGAGATGTTTATTAGGTCTTCTGCAATAGATTCCTCCAAAAATGGGGAGGAAGATATTTCTCTTTCAATAATTTTTGAAATTGTGCTCATTCTTTCTCTTTACTTCTTTTTCTTTACGACACAAAAATAGGGAGGATTTTTCTACTAAAAAAGACATTATGTTTCTTTTTTAACAAAAATTAATAAATTACCTGTTTTTTTATACATTTCTGTTAATAAACTAATTTTTTGTTTTTTCGAAGATAGCAATTGTCTCAATGTGCGCAGTATGAGGGAATTGATCCACAAAACTAATTTTTACCAGTGCGTACCCATTTTCCTTAAGAACCTCAATATCTCGAGATTGAGTTGCTGGGTTACAAGATACATAAACGATACGCTGTGCATTAATTTGCGAAACCTTCAACAACGTCTTTGGCGCTATTCCTCCTCTTGGTGGATCCAACACAATGGTCTTTATTTTTCCAGCATATTGAGGATACTGGGTCAAAAATTTACCCACATCTGCCGCAAACCATTTTGCTGTTTCCACGTTATTTCTTTTTGCATTCTCTTTCGCATTTTCTATTGCTTCAGACACAATATCAACGCCAATTACTTGCACTCCTGTTTTCTTCGAAATGAGCTGTCCTATTGTACCCGTTCCACAGAATAAGTCCATCACTGTATCTTCTTCCGAATAGACAGTGCCTTCCATAACATACTCAATTACTTTGGAATACAATCTTTCTGCCGATTTTGGGTTGGTTTGAAAAAAACTTTGCATACTCACTTCAAAAGATAGTCCTAGCAAATTTTCTTGTATCAAATTTTCTCCAAATAGCATTTCATACTCATTCTCATCATTGTGAGATCGTTCTCCCAAACTATCATTGATTGTGTGCAAAATTCCCGCCACTCTCTTACCAAATAGTCCGAGGACAAAATCTACAAAAGCATGTTTATCAAAATGAACGAGTCCAGTAGCCGAAGTGGTAAGATTCAATAACAAGTGATTATTGGAAAAAGATTTTCTTACCGTTAAATATCTGTAAAACCCATGCTTTTTTGGTGGATGCCATGCTGGCAACCCAGTTTTTTCAAGATAATCTCGAACTTCTTTTAATTTATTTTCAAATTCTTCGTCAAATAACCCAGAATCTTTGTCCAAACTCTCCACAATCCACCAAGTTCCTCTTCGCTTAAAACCCAAAGCAAATTCATCGTCCAGGGTTTCATGTTGTTCAAAGTCGTAACGAATTGTACTAAAGGCGTACTCCATTTTATTTCGGTAATGAAAACTCGCTGGAGACTCTATGTAATTGTCAAACAACTCTTCAATATTGACAACTTTTCCTATTCTCCTGAACTGTTCGATCGTAGTTCTCTGCTTGTATTCCCTTTGTTTTTCCACAGGCAAGGTTAAATAGGGAGCTCCAGATATTGGTTGAAAATCCATCTTTACCTCCTCAGGAGATGGCGATACAATTTCAATCAATTTGCCCTCCAAGTGCTTTTTGCGCTTTTTAAATATTCTCGCCTTCACCTTTTGTCCGGGAATTGTATTCGAAACAAACATCACTATTTTACTCTCACCTACTTGGAGTTTTGCCAATCCTTTGCCTCCAAAAGCCATATCTTCAATCTCAATTTCCAGGATATTTCCTTTTTTAATCTCTTGCGGGGTGTAGGTATTCATTTCGTTTAATTTTAGGTGCGAAATTAAGAGTTTTTTATCGGTTTATTCGGGTAAAGTGTTTTTTCTTCCCTCTGTATTATTCTTATTCAAATAGACTCAATTTTTATTCATTTAAATTGGGGTAAGAGCCTCAACTTCTCCCACTTTTGGTAAATATGGTAAAACAACTTTTTTAATAATAGTCTCCATTTCAGCCAACAACTTTTTTCTTACAAAATGTTTGTGAACAGCTAATCCCACTGTTCTTACCGGAACAGGAGAGCAAAACGGAACTATGTGTTCCCTTTGTTCTTCAGAAATCTCCAACCCAGACAAATAAGGCAGAATTGTCACACCTTTATTCGCTTTGGTAAACCTCATTAGGCTATCAATTGATCCAGCCTTGAACTCAATGTTTATTGATTTTTCTGACTCCTTGTTAGACGAATCACAAATTTTACGCACTTGTGTTCGCAAGCAATGTCCTTCCTCCAAAAACCATAAATCAGAATAATCTAGTTCCTCTATTGAAAACTGAGAAGGAGGTCTTGATGATTTACAGTCAAATACAAAAAACGGTTCTTCGTACAAGGCTTTTTCTTCCAACTCTTTGTCGTCAATAGAAATAGCCAAAATTCCTACATCTAAATTACGTGCTTTTAGTTCTCGTTGAATATTCTCAGTTGTAGTTTCTGTCACAATCATCTTCACTTTTGGATAACGAGCAGCAAATGTCTTGAGAAACAAAGGCAACAAATAAGGCGAAATAGTTGGAATTATCCCAATCCTTAATTCTCCCACCAACTCTCCTTTCATTTCCTGAACCGAATTTTCGAGGGATTCAAATTCATGAAAAAGTATTCTCATTCTATCAATTAACACCTCTCCCTCTTTCGTAATACTTACTGGTTTTGTTTTTCGATTAAAAATATAAATTCCCAACTCGTCTTCGAGTTTATTTATCATAGTACTTAACGTGGATTGAGTCACAAAACAAGAGTCGGCAGCTGTTTCAAAGTGAGCATATTTAGCTACAGCAAGTACATATTTTATTTGTTGTATTGTCATGCAACAAACATACAGATAATATTCATAAAATCAATATACCAATCTAAATTATCATTTTTATAAATAAAAAATTCCCTTAACTTTGCATAAACCTTAACAACAAACAATTATGAAACAGATAAAACAGGTAGGCTTAGCAATTGTTTCCAGCGCATTGCTTTTTTCATGTAGTGAAAAAAATACGGAATACGATGGAATGACAGGAGCAACCATGAAAAGCAAATCGAACAAAAGCGTTAGCGAAAACAACGACTGGTGGCCAAACAGGCTCAACCTCGATATTTTGAGACAAAACTCAGAATTGTCCAATCCATTGGGGGAAAATTTTGAGTATGCCGAAGCATTCAAAACCTTGGATTACGAATCATTAAAAAAAGACATAAAAGCCGCACTGACTGATAGCAAAGACTGGTGGCCAGCCGATTACGGAAACTATGGAGGATTGTTTATCCGCATGGCTTGGCACAGTGCAGGAACCTACCGAACCGCTGACGGAAGGGGAGGCTCGCGCGCTGGGCAACAGCGATTTGCACCGCTAAATAGCTGGCCAGACAACGCCAACCTAGACAAAGCACGAAGATTGCTTTGGCCTATAAAACAGAAATATGGGCAACAAATCTCTTGGGCAGATTTGTTGGTGCTCACCGGAAATGTAGCCTTGGAATCTATGGGATTCAAAACTTTTGGATTCTCGGGAGGACGAGTAGATACTTGGGAACCAGCCAAAGACATCTACTGGGGGAAAGAAGAAAAATGGCTGGATGACAAGCGATATTCGGGCGATAGAGAACTCGAAAACCCACTAGCAGCCGTACAAATGGGATTGATATATGTAAATCCTGAAGGACCCAACGGAAACCCAGATCCTCTATTGGCAGCCAAAGACATCAGAGAAACTTTTGGGAGAATGGGAATGAATGACGAAGAAACGGTAGCACTTATTGCCGGTGGTCACACCCTAGGAAAAACTCACGGAGCAGGACCAGCATCGCATGTAGGCCCAGAGCCAGAAGCAGCTGACATTACTGAGCAAGGATTGGGATGGAAAAGCGATTACAAATCTGGAAAAGGACCCGACCAAATCACCTCTGGATTGGAAGTAATATGGACACAAACCCCCACAAAATGGAGCCATTTGTTTTTTATGAATTTGTTTGAAAACGAATGGGAATTGGTAAAAAGTCCAGCAGGAGCTCACCAGTGGGAAGCCAAAGATTCAAAAATGCTTGTACCCGATGCATTTGACCCAGAAAAAAAGCACAAACCTACCATGCTCACAACGGATTTATCGTTGAGATTTGATCCTGTGTACGAAAAGATTTCGAGAGATTTTTACGAAAATCCAGAAAAATTTGATGAAGCATTTGCCAGAGCTTGGTTCAAATTGACCCACCGAGACATGGGACCAAAAACGGCTTACATCGGTCCAGAAGCTCCTACCGAAGACATGATTTGGCAAGATCCCGTGCCTGCTGCAACGTACCAAATAATAAATGCACAAGACATCCAAGGATTGAAAACCAAAATAGAAAACTCAGGACTCACCGTTACAGAAATGGTGACCACCGCCTGGGCATCGGCAAGTACTTACCGCCAATCGGACAGAAGAGGTGGTGCAAATGGAGCCAGAATACAATTGGCACCCCAAAAAGATTGGGAAGTAAACAATCCTACTCAACTAAAAAAAGTATTGAAAGTATTGGAAAACATTCAAACTGAATTTAATACTAAATCTACTGCAAAGCAAGTGTCTATGGCAGATTTGATTGTACTTGCTGGAGTGGTGGGAGTAGAAAAAGCGGCTGCCAATGCAGGACAATCTATTTTGGTGCCGTTTACCCCAGGAAGAACCGATGCTAGCCAAGAACAAACGGATGTAAACTCTTTTGGTTTGCTAGAGCCAATGGCTGATGGATTCAGAAATTATTTGAAAACCAAATACACCGTATCTACCGAAGAATTGTTGATAGACAAAGCTCAGCTACTTGGACTCACTGCCCCAGAAATGACTGTTCTGGTAGGTGGAATGAGAGCCATTGGTGCCAACTACGACAATTCGGAAACAGGATTGTTCACTGCCAAAAGAGAACACCTCTCCAACGAATGGTTTGTGAACTTACTCTCGATGAGCACCGAATGGAAAGCAACAGACGACACAAAAGAAAAATTTGTGGGAACCGACCGAGCTTCTGGCGACAAAAAATGGCAAGCCACAAGAGCCGACCTTATTTTTGGTTCCAATTCTGAACTGAGAGCACTGGCCGAAGTTTACGGTAGCTCCGATGCCAACGAACGATTTGTAAAAGAATTTGTGGCTGCATGGAACAAAGTAATGATGGCGGATAGATTTGATTTGAAGAAATAACTTAACCCATCCATTTTATAGATTGGCTCAAGATTCCCTTGGGCCATTTTTTTGTTTCAAACTAAAAAAACATCCAAAATATTTTCAAATGTTAAATATCTAACTATTTTTGTTAAATATTTAAAATAAATATGAAAGTAATCAAATTTGGAGGCACTTCTATAGGGACTCCGGACAGAATGAAAAAAGTGGCTGAACTCATAGCCAATGAACAGGCAATAGTCGTGCTTTCTGCAATAAGCGGAACCACCAATTCCCTTGCCGAAATTGCACAACTCCTCTTCCAAAACGAGCGAAATAAAGCTAAAAAACAAATTGAAACACTAAAGAATAGTTACCACACTTTTGTGAATGAATTGCTTTCCTCAGCTACTCAGCAAGAAAAAGCGCATGACTTGGTGGCAAGTCATTTCTCGCACATCGATTCCTTTACCGAAGATTTGTTTACCATTCACGAAGAAAAAACCATTTTGGCACAAGGCGAACTGCTTTCCACTGCCCTATTTCAGTTGTACATGGAAGAAATAGGAGTCCATTCTTGTTTGTTGCCCGCCTTGGATTTTATGCGAATAGACAAAGACTTAGAGCCCGATAGTTTTTACATCAAGCACAACATAGAAAGAGAACTCACTCATTGCCAAAGCAATTTGCACATCACGCAAGGGTATATTTGTCGTAATGTTTTTGGAGAAATAGACAACCTAAAACGAGGAGGAAGCGATTATTCTGCCTCGCTGATAGGGGCTGCTATCCAGGCTTCCGAAATAGAAATATGGACCGACATCGATGGCATGCACAACAATGATCCTAGAGTAGTAGAAGGCACTTTTTCTATCGAACATTTGTCGTACGATGAAGCAGCAGAGCTTGCGTATTTTGGTGCCAAAATTTTGCATCCTGCCAGCGTGTATCCCGCTCAGTTGTGCAACATTCCAATCTTTCTCAAAAACACTCTAGAACCTAACAAAAATGGCACAAAAATAGAACAGCAAGTGGGGGACAGAGAGTTTACTGCCATTGCTGCCAAAGACGGAATTATCGCTATCAAGATAAAATCTGGAAGGATGCTTTTGGCTTATGGTTTTTTGCGCAAAATCTTCGATATTTTTGAACGTTACAAAACTCCAATTGACGTAATTACCACCTCAGAAGTTGCGGTATCACTAACCATTGATGACAATACCAATCTGGATGCCATCCAAGAAGAATTACGCTATTTGGGTGAAGTAGAAATCAATAAAAACTTATCGATTGTGTGCGTGGTAGGAAATTTTTCGCACAACACCATGGGATCGGGAAACAAGATTTTTACCAGTCTCCAGCAAATTCCTATCCGAATGGTTTCATATGGCGGAAGTCAGCACAATGTATCGATAGTAATAGAATCCGACTACAAAAAAGAGGCGTTGGTTTCTTTGAATAATGGACTTTTTAACAAAAATTAAGATGAAAAAAAAAGCTCTTATTCAGCACAAAACTCCTTATTACCAATACAATTTGGACTTGCTCAACCAAACTTTGGACCTAGCACAAACTCATGCCAAAAAGTACGGCTACCACATTCATTACGCCCTGAAAGCCAACACGAACGACCGCATCTTGGAGATTATCCAATCCAAAGGTTTAGGAGCCGATTGCGTGAGTGGAAATGAAGTAAATAAAGCCATTGAAAAGGGATTTGCGCCTAATCAAATTGCTTTTGCAGGAGTAGGAAAATCGGACGAAGAAATACAGATAGGGTTGGAACACGAGATTTTTACGTTCAATTGCGAGTCGGTAGAAGAAATAGAAGTGATAAACGACTTGGCAGCGCAACAAAACAAAACAGCCAACATTGCCCTTAGACTAAACCCAAATGTGGATGCCAAAACTCACAAATACATTACGACAGGGCTGGAAGAAAACAAATTTGGAATCAATCATTTGGAGTTAAAAAATTTACTTACCAAATTGCCCTCACTCACTCATATCAAAGTCACTGGGTTGCATTTTCATATTGGGTCGCAAATTACCTCGATGACTCCGTTCAAAAATTTATGTATTCGTGTAAACGAGCTCAACCATTGGTTTTTGGAAAGAGGAGTGCGCATAGAACACCTGAACTTAGGTGGTGGTTTGGGAATTGATTACCAACATCCCACCGAAAAAACAATTCCAGACTTTGAATTGTTTTTTGGAGTTTTCAAGCAATTTTTGGAACCTCAACCTCACCAAGAGATTCATTTTGAATTGGGCAGAAGTTTGGTTGCCAATTGCGGAAGTTTGATAACCAAAGTATTGTATGTAAAAAAAGGAGTGAAAACCAATTTTGCCATCCTGGATGCTGGCATGACGGAACTCATTAGGCCCGCTCTGTATCAAGCTTCTCATTTTATCGAAAATCTTACTTCGGATTCTTCGGAGAAAGAATTTTACGATGTCGTGGGTCCCATTTGCGAATCTTCGGATTGTTTTGGTAAAAAAATCGAACTGAAACAAACCAAACGGGGAGATTTCATAAAAATCCACAGCACAGGCGCTTATGGCGAAGTGATGGTTTCTGGTTACAATTTGAGAGAACAGAATCCTGTAGTGTTTTTGGATGATTGATTCTAAATTTTAAATGATAGAGATAAGACCTACGACATAGGACCCTTGCGATTTATGACTTATGAGCTTTGAAAAATAGGATTCTATAGGGAAAGTCTATGGACTGACGACTCAGGACTTTCACAGAATCCTTCTCTTAATGTGTCATTCCAAGCTCGACTTGGAATCTGAGGTTTTAAGTTTATTGGATTTTTGGGCACTCGGATTTTTGGATGTTCAGACTGGGGATGCCAAGGTTAGTAACACCTTGATATACAAAAAAAAGTAGAACACAAGATTCTAGCTCGGAGGCTGGAGTGACGGCTAAAAATAAACGATGATAAGATAAACATCACATTCTCCATTTGAAATATAAAAATACATCCAATTGGCTATTCTTGTGATAAACCTTAACTTTGCAGTCAAATACAACGAATTTTTATGATTTCTACCGAAAATATTTCCTTACAATACGGAAAAAGAGTCCTTTTTGACGAAGTAAATGTGAAATTTACACAGGGAAACTGCTATGGTGTAATTGGTGCAAATGGTGCTGGTAAGTCCACTTTTTTGAAGATATTGGCGGGAGACATCCAGCCTACTTCTGGGCGCGTAGCCATTGAGCCAGGAAAAAGAATGGCGGTGCTCAAGCAAAGCCACTCCGAATACGACAACGTAACGGTGCTCGATACTGTACTCATGGGCCACAACAAGCTGTGGAACAACATGAAAAAGAAAGAGGAGGTGTATGCTCGAGAAAATTTTAGCGAGTCAGACGGGATGGAAGCTGCCGACCTAGAAGCAGAATTTGCCGAAATGGACGGTTGGAACTTACAGCCACAAGCAGAAAGTTTGTTGAGCGGAATAAATATTCCGGAAGAAAAACACTACTCGCTCGTAAAAGATTTGAGTGGTAGCGAAAAGGTAAGAGTACTCCTAGCTCAGGCTCTTTTTGGGAATCCAGACATCTTGATTCTGGATGAGCCAACCAACGACCTGGACATCAATACCGTGTCTTGGCTCGAGGATTTTTTGTTGGATTTTCAGAATACCGTAATCGTGGTATCTCACGACAGGCACTTCTTGGATACTGTGTGTACTCACATTGCCGACATCGATTACAACAAACTAAATTTATTTACGGGTAACTATTCTTTTTGGTACGAAAGTAGCCAATTGGCAACCAGACAAAGAGCCAACCAAAACAAAAAAGCGGAAGAAAAGAAAAAAGAACTTCAGGATTTTATCTCTCGATTTAGTGCCAATGCTTCTAAATCGAAACAAGCCACGAGTAGAAGAAAACTCCTGGATAAAATTAACATTGACGAGATCAAACCTTCGAGCAGAAGGTATCCTGCCATTATTTTTGATCAAGTGAGAGAAGCAGGTGACAAAATATTGGAGGTGGAATATTTGACAAAAAAAGGATTGTTCCAGGACTTTCATATCAATGTAAACAAAGGAGACAAAATTGCCTTTATTGGTAAAAACAGTAACGCTATTTCTGCTCTATTCAAAACCTTGATAGGAGAAATGGAAGCCGATGCAGGAGAAATAAAATGGGGACAAACCATTACTCCAGCCTATTCACCAAACGACAACGATGAATACTTCAATGGGGACGACAATTTGGTAGATTGGCTAAGGCAATATTCTGACGAAAAAGACGAAGTTTTTATCCGTGGATTCCTAGGTAAAATGCTCTTTACGGGGGAAGAAGTGTTTAAGAAAAGTAACGTACTTTCTGGAGGAGAAAAAGTAAGATGTATGCTCTCGAGAGTGATGCTACTGCAAGGGAATGTGCTAATTTTGGACGAACCAACTAATCACCTAGACCTGGAATCCATCCAGGCATTGAACAACTCACTAGCAGATTTTAAGGGAACTGTGTTGTTTACCTCGCACGATCACCAGTTTGTACAAACAATAGCCAACAGAATTGTGGAACTAGGGCCTACAAGTCACCTCGACAAACTAATGACCTACGATGAGTACATCGAAAGCGAAAAATTAAAAGAACAAAGAGAGGAGCTGTACAAATAAGATTGAGTCCTCATTTCCAGTCTTTCTCTTCGAGGGTAACTATTGTGCTACTTCCGCCCTCAACCCAATTTCTGAAGGAATCCAAGGCTTTTCTAGAACGAAAGTTCATAGATTGAATGCATAGGTTTGGGTTTTCTGAAACAACTATCTACTGATTTGTCTTTTTAATAAAAACTAGGAAACGGTGTTGATGAAACGCCAAAAAAATAGGTGTTTAGGAGTTTTGAATATAGAACAGTAAAAAAAGGACTATCGACAGACTTACTACTAAACCCTAATCCACCCCCAAATACTTATGAGTTTGTACAGAAATTCTCCATTGTGGGTGCCTTGTAATGTAATCGAGTACTAGCGGATACATTTCTTCCTTTTTTACCCATTCGGCTTGCATGTAGAGTTTACACTCCTGTGGAACTTGGGCAGCATGCTCTTCCGCCCATTTCACATCTGATTTATTAAACACAATGATTTTTAGCTCATTGGCTCTTTCTATCACCGAAGAAATCGGTTTCTTGAATTTTTTGGGCGACAAACAAATCCAATCGTATTCACCTTTCAGTTCGTAGGCACCAGATGTTTCTACCGCTATTTCTAAGTTTAATTTGTGTAATTCATTGGTCAAATAATTCAGGTCGTACATTCCTGGCTCGCCACCGGTAATTACCACAAATTGGGTTCCCGATTCTTTTACTTGTTTTACCAAATCGGACACTTGCAATACTTCGTGTTCATTGGCATCCCAGCTATCTTTTACATCGCACCACACACAGCCTAAGTCACAACCAGCCACTCGAATAAAAAAAGCGGGACGTCCTGTATAAAAACCTTCTCCCTGAACGGTGTAGAAAGTTTCCATGATGGGTAATTCGTTGATGGGAGTCGTATTAGTCAAAGTTATAAATTTCGGTTGGCGTGATGCAGTGGTTCATTTTCTTGTCAAAGGTATCCAAATCTTTTATTTCTTCTGTAGGATCAAAAAGAGAAAGTCCTATTAATTGAGTTTTTTGTGGAAGTTGGGCTATAAATCTGTCGTAAAAACCACCTCCATAACCTACTCGATAGCCTTTTTTATCACAAACTAACATCGGAAGTAGCACAATATCGATATCGTCTGTCTGGCATTGGTTGGCATTGGTTGGTTCCAAAATTCCGTAATTGTTGGGAGTGAGCTCGGTATCTTTTTCAAAATAAAAATGAGTCATGGAGTTGTCCTCAAAATTTGCCTTTGGCACCACTACCCTCCCCTTTTCCATGATGCGATCGATGAGGAGCCAAGTGTCAATCTCGTTGTTTTGGGCTATAGGAATAAAGCAATGAACTGTTTTGCCTTCCAGCTCAAAGTTTTGGCTCAGAATATCAGATATTTTAAGGCTCTCGAGTTTCACAAACTGGCTCGAAAACGATTTCCTTTTCTGTAAATATTCTATTCTCAGTGCTTTCTTTTTCATGTCACAAAGTTAACTTATTTCAACACAAACTTTATCGGAATTCTATACCTCACCCTCACTTTTTCGTCCCTATTTTCCCCTGGCAACCATTTCGGCATATTTTGTATTACGCGCAAAGCTTCTTCATCACATCCTGCCCCTATACCTTTTATCAATTTAGACTGAGATATTGAACCGTCTTTATTTACCACAAAACTCACATAAACTTTACCCTGCACCTCCTTCTTTTTAGCTAATTCCGGATAAGAAACATGGTCAGACAAATAGCTCATTAAACTGTCTACCCCTCCAACAAACTCCGGCATTTTTTCAGGAAATTCAAACACTGTCGTGTCTGTAACGCTTGGCTCTATATTCGGAGTTTCTATTTTCCCGAGAACCACTGGCACTTCGCTAATTTCAGGAGATTCAATTATCACATCTCCCATAATGATTTCTGAAATATCTACTTCACCCTTCAATGGCATGTCAATAGAATCCTCTGCTCGACAGTCAAGTGAAGTGGTAGTTGGTTCCTCCACTGGTTTTTGAGCCTGAAAAGTGTCGATTAATGAATTTTGAGATGAATCAATAAGCTGTTCAACACAAACAACTTCACCCAAAGTTAAGTCAGTACTATTGGTAGAACTTGGATCCGAAGTACAAGAGACAAGAGCTAGAGTGGCCAGTGCTAAAATTAAAAATGCTTTATTTCCTTTTTCTTTTCGGCTACCTTCAATTATTGCCTCCAATTCATGGAAATGAAAATCAATTTGGTTTCCCATTATTCGAGCACATGTTGATTGATTTCTATTCTGAAAGAGATGAATCAGTATATCTTCTCGCGACATTTGTGTAAAATCCATTACTGGTTTTACACACAACTCACAATGTCTTGAGTTAATGCCTATTCTCATTTCATTCCAATTTGCGGGACAAGGTTGTTTTATTTGAACTTTCATGTTTGACTGTTTTCTATCTGTACACGTTGAGATAAAAAAAGTTCATTTCTATTTACAAGTTAACCTCGCAAAGAACAAATCGTGCATGTAATGATGCATATAAAATCAAATCCCAGGAATCATCCCTGCCGAGGCTACCCTCATTTCGGATTCATTTACTCTTTCAGCTTTTTCTAGCGCATCATTGGTAGCAATTACCAACAAATCTTCCAATTCTTCTTTCTCCAGATTGGTCAATTCTTCATTGATAACGATAGCATTTACTTTTCTATTCCCTGTCATGGTTACTGCTACCTTGCCGTTGCTCGCTTTTCCTTCCACCGTGATGGTGTCGAGTCTGACTTTGGTCTCCTCTACTTTTTGTTGCATTTCTTGCAACTTTTTCATCATTCCGTTTCCTCCAAACATTTTTCTCGTCTTTAAATAAATTAGTATTAAGTCCTTAGCAATCTAGAAAAAAACTAAATACTAAGGACTTATGACTTGCTACTATAGTGCCGGTAACACTTTAGCTTTCACTTCTCCAAACCCAATTCTTACTCCATTTTTCTCAGAATATCCTCTCATGATTACGGTATCGTGGTCGTTGATAAATTTACGTTCACTTCCGTCTTTCATTGGGATAGTTTTGGTTCCTTTCCAAGAGAGTTCGAGCATCGATCCAAACTCGCTTTCTTTGGGTCCAGAAATAGTTCCCGACCCCATGCAATCGCCTGATCGTATGTTACATCCATTGATAGAATGGTGCGCCAATTGCTGGTTCATGTTCCAATACATGTACTTGTAATTGGAGTTTGACACCACAGTTTCTTCCTCACCTTCTGGTTGAATGGCTACTTCCAGATTGATATCCACGTGTTTGTCTCCAGTATATTCCAAGTAGGGTAATACCTTGGGGTCTTGCACTGGACCTGCCGTTCTGAAGGGTTCCAAAGCATCCAATGTTACCACCCAACACGAAATGTGCGAGGCAAAGTTTTTTCCCAAAAATGGACCTAGTGGAACATATTCCCATCCCTGAATATCTCTTGCGCTCCAGTCGTTGAGCAAGGTCATTCCAAAAATATAGTCGTCTGCTTCTTCAGTCGAAATACTTTCTCCTAATGGTTTTCCGTCATAGGTAAAAAAGGCTGTTTCCAATTCAAAATCCAACAAATTACAGTTTCCAAATACTGGAACTTCGGCAGTGGGCGGTTTCTTTTGTCCTTTTGGTCGATGAAAATCTACTCCAGAAGGCACAATAGAGCTCGATCTTCCGTGGTATCCTACTGGAATGTGTTTCCAGTTTGGGAGGAGCGCATTGTTGGGGTCGCGAAACAAACACCCTACATTGAATGCGTGCTGCTCACTAGAATAAAAATCGGTGTAATCACCAATTTGCATGGGCAACAACATTTCTACTTCACTCTGTAAGTGAAGGACCTGATTGGCGTGGTGTTCGTTTTTTTGTAGTTCGTCATTTTCTGCATTGAGCAGATCCGATAACCTATCTCTCAATTCTCTCGTTCCTTGCTTGCCATGACGCATCATATTATTCAATACATCGGTATCAAAATCCTCGATAGCAAACTGCAAACGAGTAAGATAACCCAAGGAGTGGAGTGCTTTGAGGTCCAATACCTGATTTCCGATGGCTACTCCAACTCTGGGAGTTCCTCCATTTTTTTTGAAAATACCAAACGGTAAGTTCTGAATAGGAAAATCGGAATTAGCTGGGACTTCTACCCATGATTTTAATACTGGATTGTTTGCTTTTATTGTCATAGTTGTTATTTAATAATATTTTCATCTGTCATTCCCTTGAAAAAGGGAATTTAACCTTGAGAACCTTTCTAAAAAAAACAAAGATTCTAGCTTTTGTGAGAATGACATAAAAAGGTAATTAACTTATTAATGGTTTATATCGTAAAAATACGAAACTGAATAGAGTATTAAAAAGTTAATGACAAAAAAAGCCATCTACTTTCGTAAATGGCTTATCAATAAATATTACATCTTATTTTTAGTTCACATACAACACAGCCTTCACTGCATCAATAACTCTTTTTCGGTTTGGCAATGCCTCCTCTATCAAAGTTGGTGAAAATGCAAACGGAGTATCTGCTTGGGTTACTCTCATTACTGGAGCATCCAAATAATCAAATCCATATCGCTGAACGTAGTAAGCAATTTCGGAAGAAACTGAAGCAAATGGCCAGCTTTCTTCCAACACAACCAATCGGTTGGTTTTCTTTACCGATTTCATCACGGTATCCCAATCCAACGGACGGATAGTTCTCAAGTCGATGATTTCACAAGAAATTCCTTCTTTTGCCAATTCATCGGCCGCTGTGAAAGCCTCTTTTATTATTTTTCCGAAAGATACAATGGTGACATCGTCTCCTTTTCTTTTCACATCTGCCACTCCAATTGGGATAATGTATTCCCCTTCAGGAATCTCCCCTTTGTCGCCATACATTTTTTCTGACTCCATTATGAGTACTGGGTCATTGTCGCGTATGGCTGCTTTTAGCAATCCTTTGGCATCATAAGGATTGGAGGGTGTAATTACTTTCAACCCTGGAACATGAGCATACATTGCCTCAAAACTTTGAGAGTGAGTCGCTGCCAATTGCCCAGCTGTCCCGTTTCCTCCTCTAAATACGATTGGAACATTGATTTGCCCACCACTCATTTGCAACATTTTGGCTGCACTGTTGATGATTTGGTCGGCCGCCAAAATGGCAAAATTCCAAGTCATAAACTCTACGATTGGTCTCAATCCATTCATAGCTGCACCTACAGCTATCCCCGCAAATCCTAGCTCGGCTATCGGAGTATCTATTACTCGCTCTGGACCAAACTCATCCAACATTCCTTGGCTTACTTTATAAGCACCGTTGTACTCTGCTACTTCCTCGCCTAGTAAGAAAACACTTTTGTCTCTTCTCATTTCCTCATTCATTGCTTCACGAAGTGCTTCTCTAAATTGAACTGTTTTCATCTATTCAGTTTATGTGTTATTGTAAAAATGATTTCAAAGATAGGAATACTATTTTTTATTTGTCTTATGTTTTTATCGTTTTTTAAGATTTAAAAAATCGATCGAATTATTAGATATCTGCTCTTTTATTATGCACGCATACCATGTATTTTTATTTATTTTATTATTAAATTTGAACCATAAAATTTACTAACTTATATATATCCTTATGAAAATATTAGTTTGCATAAGCAAATCTCCGGATACAACCTCCAAAATTGGGTTTACCGATAATAATACAAAATTTGATGATGCTGGTGTACAGTATATTATCAATCCCTACGATGAGTGGTATGCACTTGTTCGAGGAATTGAATTAAAAGAAGCAAATGGCGGAAGCGTTACCACTGTGACAGTTGGAACCTCAGCCGATGATCCTACCATAAGAAAAGCCCTTGCGATTGGTGCAGATGCCGCTGTAAGAATAGATGCCGAAGCAACAGATGCTTATTTTGTAGCAAAGCAAATTGCTGAATACGCCAAGAACGAATCGTTTGATTTGGTATTATTAGGAAAAGAAACTATCGAATACAACGGAGCTCAAGTAGGCGGAATGGTTGCCGAAATGCTCGATATGCCATTTGTATCTTTGGCCACAAAACTAGATGTAAACGGAACCAAAGCATCCATCGAAAGAGATGCCAAAGGAGGTGACGAGCTGGTAGAAGGGGAACTTCCGTTAGTAATTTCTGCTGCTAAAGGTATGGCAGAACAACGAATTCCAAACATGAGAGGAATTATGGCGGCTAGATCAAAACCATTGACAGTAGTAGCACCAGTTGCTGTAGATGCCATGACAACCACGGTAGATTATGAAATGCCACCAGCAAAATCGGGGGTAAAAATGATCGACCCAAACAACATGGACGAATTAGTAGCATTATTACATAACGAAGCAAAAGTAATTTAAAGAATATGTCAGTATTAGTATATATAGATTCAAACAATGGCGTAGCAAAAAACGCCAAAGAAGCCATTTTTTACGGAAGTAAAATTGCCGCAGAACACGGAATGGAAACTGTTGTTGTGACTGCAGGAACTGCCAACAACGATACCTTGTCAGCACTGGGACAATACGGAGCAAAAAAAGTAATTGCGCACAATGCCTCAAACTTGGATAGTCAGCAGCTAACCAAGCTTGTAGCCGAAACTGCCAAAGAAAATAACGCTGCCGTTGTCATTTTTTCTCAAGATTTGACAGGAAAAGCAGTAGCACCAAGAGTAGCTGTTAGACTAGAGGCAGGATTGGTTGCTGGAGCCATCGCGCTACCTACCAATGATTTTGTGGTAAAAGTGAATGCATTTTCAGGAAAAGCATTTAGCAACGTAAAAATAAATACTGCTACCAAAGTAATCTCTGTCTTGCCAAATTCCCTTCAGCCTGAGGCTGGTGAAGGAACTGCAGAAGTTGTGGCAAGCGCTCTAGATTTGGGTGCTCAAAAGATTGTGATCAAAAGCAAAGTAGAGCAAACTGGAGAAATTGCCCTGCCAGAAGCAGAACTAGTAGTATCGGCTGGTAGAGGACTAAAAGGACCAGAAAACTGGGGAATAGTAGAAGACCTAGCCAAAGCACTTGGTGCTGCCACCGCTTGTTCTCGTCCGGTTTCGGATTCGGATTGGAGACCTCACCACGAGCACGTAGGACAAACAGGTGTAGCTATCCGACCAAACTTATACATCGCTGCAGGAATTTCTGGTGCTATTCAGCATTTGGCTGGAGTTAATGGAAGTAAGGTAATCGTGGTAATCAACACAGATCCCGAGGCTCCATTCTTCAAAGCGGCAGATTACGGAATTGTAGGTGATGCTTTTGAAGTATTGCCAAGACTTACCGAAGCTGTAAAAGCTGCAAATTTGTAATTCGTTATCCTACAAACCATTTAAAAGCATCATTCAGTTTGAATGATGCTTTTTTTTGGTAACTACTGACGCCTAAATTCACTAGGAGACACAATCTACTTGTTGGTTAAATCCAATCTCTACGAGAGTTTTCAACTTTTTGTATAATTTTCTCTTGAATGAGAATTGCGTCTGATTGATGTAAACAAGGTAATTTAACAACACCGGAGGCAGTTTGAATTTTTATCGTGGCAACTCCCCTCCTTTTTTGAATAACCGATTGTACTCTCTGAATATTCTGAGTCTTGTAAAACTCTATTATCGTTGTGATTGTACTAATTTTCCCGTCTCCGATGATCAACTTTTCTCCATCAAATTGAAAGTACGTTTTATTTCGTTTTAAATAAATTAAATAGGCAGTTAGAGGAAGTATTATACTATTGAGCAGGAGGGTCTCTAGCCCACTAAATGCATTGAAATAGATACCCAAATTTACTAAACACACAAAAACAAACGACCTTAGGCACATCCTAAAAACGAAATAAGGTGCGGGCCTAAAAACCGAACTAGATTCAGTAACTTCCTTCAGAAAGAAAAGACTTTTGAGTTCTTGCATAAATGGAAGTTTAACACCTACAAGCTCAACCAGCTTTTTTTGCTTCATTTTGGCGCTTCCGGCTTGTTTTATTTTTACCGTTCCTATATCCATCGCCTTTTTCACAGGGTTCGTCACTTCCACAATATATTGAATTTTTGATATTTTCAACACATCTTCTCTTCTAGTAAATAAACCTTCACTCACCTCAATTCCCTCTTTCTTGTACACCACCTTTTGATTAAAATGCCTCAATACTACTCTAAAAAACGAAACAATCACCGAAATGAGTATTCCTGAAACTAACAACACTGTAATTCCAAGAAGACTACTCACAATTTCTTCCTTATTCAATACCACAAATTGAACAAGCTTATCGGCAAAATTCCAATCTTTAAAGATATCCTCAAGTTGATATCCAAATGAGAAAGTAATGGCCAAAATCCAAAAAAAACTTCTCAAATGATTTTCGGAAAAACTAACTTTCAATAATTCCAAAAAAGATAGCGCGTAGACCAACCTTTCTCGCTCTATGAGATTGACTTCTGGGGCTTCACTTTCCGATTTCACTTCAGCATTTGATTGAGTACGTTGCAATTCTGACTTAAGGTCTTGGGCCACCAGTTTAGAAACTGCTTTAATGGAAACTTCGACATCTTTTGCGCCAGCCGTTTGAATTTCTACCTGAGTCACTCCCACTAATTGATGTAAGATATTTTGTTTAAAATTAACTGACTGAATTCGCTCAATCGGGATAGCTATTTTATTTTTAAAAACAACTCCCTTGTTAAGCACAAACTGATCTCCTTCTATTTTAAACTTGAAAAATAAAAATTGGACTATTGCAACAACGAGCATTAAAACAGTTAAGCCCACAGTAACAAAAAGAAGGTATTCCCATTTATTTTTAATATTATCTGAAAACAAAACGGGTATAAACACCCAAAAAGATTTGACTAACTTATATAATAAAAGGCCGTAATTGATAACAATACCGGCGGGAGACTGCCTCCTAAATTCAGAAAAAGAACTACTACTCATCTTTCATGAAATTTGAAATAAATGTTTTTATCTCTTGAGCTTTTTGCAATTCCAAGCCATTGATTTTTAAATCTCGCCCACTATCTCCAGCAGTGTAAATACTAAGTGTGGCCAACCCAAAATACCTCTCGAGTGGTCCTTCGTCTATTTCTATGTGTTGAATTCTAGTGAAAGGAACGGTGGTTTCTCTTTGAAATACCAATCCCTCTTGATAGGCTATATGTTTATCGCTAATTTTAAACTTCTTTCTTTTAAAATGAGCTTTGGTGAGCGACAACAATCCTAGAAAAATAAAGAAAAATCCTCCCAAGACACTTAATAAAATGACCCAAGTAAACAAGTCTTGGACCTGAATAAAATAACCAACAAACACACTTATGGATACTACCAAAAAAAACAATAATCTCTTCAAAACCATTGATTTGAGCAAATTTGGATGCATTGAATGAAAAGTGTTGTTTTCCATAGTATTCTCTTTCTGTTTCCTTCAAATATAGAAATTATTGAAGTATAATTAAGGTCAAAAAAAATGCTTTTGCATTCGTGTTGAAATATCGTAACTTTATCCCCCGAAATCAGCAACTATTTAGCTGAAAAGCCGATGAAAAAAGTAGAACTTGAAATAGCAGGACTATCCTACAGCCATACTCAGAGTGGAGCTTATGCTCTTGTGTTCAATGAAACGAAAGGAAATAGAAGACTTCCTATTATCATTGGCGGAACCGAGGCGCAAGCCATTGCCATAGAATTAGAAGGAATGACCCCTAGTCGACCTCTTACTCACGATCTTTTCAAGTCATTTGCAGAGGAATTCGAGTTTACCATCCAAGAAGTAATTATTTACAATCTAATAGAAGGGATTTTCTTCTCCAAACTAATCTGCCGAAACAAAGAAGGCAATAAAATAGAAATAGACTCTCGCACCTCGGATGCAGTAGCTATCGCAGTTCGTTTTGCCTGCCCCATATTCACTTATGAATTTATTTTGAGTTCTGCCGGAATAATTCTTGATGACGAAGGAGAAGAGGAGAACTTTAGTGAAACCAAAAGTAATTTGGAAACAGAATCATCCCCAATCGAACTATCAGAATCTGACTCTGTGCAGCAAAAATCAATTGAAGAACTTGAAAAAGAACTCAAAGAAGCGATCGAAGCCGAAGATTACGAAAAGGCCTCTCAATTAAGAGACCAAATTAACAGCAGAAATTAACCCTTACATTTATTTTTTATCATGAGAAAATTGATTCGATATTCAGCCCTCATCTACTCGTTTTTTCTACTTTTCTCATGTACCAAACAAGAACCCTCTATTGAGCAAAGATTAGTAAGAACCTGGAATTTTGACACTGTTAATAGTTCAGAAAATATAGACTCTGGGGCCTACATCAAGTTCGAAATTGATCTTACGGATGATCAAAAAAAGCACAGTTTTAAATGGGAAATAAATGGACGTAAAGATATTGGAACATGGGAGATTTTAGATAGCAACGAACTCTTACTTAGTTTTCCATTACAAAGAATAGAAACGGACATTGATTCCATAACACAAAGCTACGATGAAGAAGGAAATACCACGGTCTATTATTTTAAGGAAAATGATAATGTCGCCACTCTAAAAGACGGTAAATTCAAAACGAAAGAAATACAGCAACGCTATCTTATCAACGAAATTTCAAATGAAAAACTAACCCTTGTCTTCGAGGGCGCTGGTCAAGACCCTTCAATACTCATTCTTCCTTTTGTCTACAAATCCAAAGTTATTCCTACCAGTATTTCGTTCTATTCTGTTTCAAGAGGGTTACTCGGTATTGCCGTCTTAATTTTTATCACTTTTCTTTTCAGTTCGAATAAAAAAGCGATTAATTGGAGCTTGGTTGGTAAAGGCTTGGGGCTTCAATTAGTGTTGGCATTAGCAGTGCTCTACGTTCCTTTTGTTGCCTCATTTTTTGATGCGTTAAGCGCAGGATTTATGCGCATCATTGGATTTACGGATGCGGGCGCAAATTTTGTCTTCGGACAATTTGGTACTGGTGAAATCCAAGGCCCACTCCAAAATTTTGCCTTCAAAATTCTCCCTACAATCATCTTTTTCTCTGCTCTGATGAGCATGCTCTATTACTTGGGTATTTTACAGAAAGTAGTCTATATTTTTGCCTGGTTAATGCGAAGATTTATGAAACTCTCGGGAGCAGAGAGTCTTGCAGCCGCAGGAAATATATTTTTAGGTCAAACGGAAGCACCATTTTTAGTAAGACCGTATCTCGAAAAAATGACTAAATCTGAATTGATGTGCTTGATGACGGGAGGAATGGCAACTATCGCGGGAGGAGTATTGGCAGCCTACATAAGCTTTTTGGGAGGCGATGATCCCGAACAAAGTTTATTCTTCGCAAAACATCTGCTCACTGCTTCCATTATGTCGGCTCCAGCAGCAGTAGTAGCAGCTAAAATTCTTGTTCCCGAAACGGAAGAATTCAACAAAGAAATGAGTATTCCAAAAGAAAAAATTGGTTCTAATATTTTAGAAGCTATCACCAATGGTTCAACTGATGGACTGAAGTTAGCCGTTAATGTAGGGGTTATGCTTTTAGTTTTCACGGCTATTGTGTACATGGCTAATTATTTGTTGTCTGCCGTGGGTGCTTTTACAGGACTTAATGAACTGATCGTTCAAAACACGAGTTATTCAGAGTTATCATTTCAATTTTTGTTAGGCTATTTGTTCGCTCCTATCGCAGGATTAATGGGAATTGACAACTGGGGCGACATGGTACTCACAGGTCAACTACTAGGAGAAAAAACAATCTTAAATGAGTTTTATGCTTACGCCACTTTTGGGAATATCAAATCACAATTTGCGTCAGAAAAAGCAGTTGTAATGAGCACTTACATGCTGTGTGGATTTGCAAATTTTGCCTCCATTGGTATTCAAATTGGTGGAATTGGAGCTCTTATTCCTACAAGAAAAGGTGTCCTTTCCAAACTGGGAGTTAAAGCCTTAATTGGAGGAACCGTAGCAAGTTTGCTCACGGCCGTAGTGGTAGGAATGTTCTTGTAATAAAGCGTTTCCCATTTTTATTTCACATTAAATCCACCAAAACACCTCTTTTCATAGTTTTTTTTCAGAAATTAGAAGGTCTAATCAAAGAAAAACTATGAAAATACTATTTACCTCTCTCCTCTCAATCTTCATGATTATTGGGAACACGAGCAGCTCTCATGCTCAACTTTTTAAAAAAAATAAGAAAGAAGAAACTAAAAAATCTCCTGAAAAACCAAAATCTTCACTAAAATCCATCAAAAGTGTGACGAAAAATTGCGAAAAATTTGATGGACTTTTTCCTATGTATCGAGATACCAATACCGGAAAAATTTATATCGAGATAAGTAAGGAAAAACTCGGTGAGGAGTTTATTTATTTTAGCTATGTAGAGAATGGATTGATGGATGTGGGAGCATTTAAAGGGTCTTACCGAGGTTCAAAAATTTTCAAAATCAATGAATCGTATGGAAACATTGAGTTTCAATTGGAAAACACCAATTATTACTTTGATCCTAACAATGAAATCAGCAAGTCGGCCGAAACCAACATAAACAAGCCGATTATTATTTCGGAAAAAATATTGGGTAAAACTGGCGAAAACTTCCTCATTGAGGCAAGTTCGCTTTTTATGAAAGAGAATTTTGCAAAAATAAAACCCAAATACCCTCCTGGCTACAAAGGAGCCAAACTTGGCATGCTCAGCAAAACAAAAACTAAGGTCTTAAAAATAAAAAATTACCCGAATAATACAGATGTAAGAACAAGATATGTATTTGACAATGGAAGTGGATATTCCAGAGAAATGACGAGCAACCAAAGTGTTTCTATTACCTATCACCATAGCATTTTGGAAATGCCCAAAAATGATTTTAAACCGCGAAGAGACGATCCTAGACTGGGCTATTTCATGACTCAAGTCACTGATCAAACTTCGGCCTCTGTAACTCCCTACAGAGACATGATTCACCGCTGGAATCTTGTAAAAAAAGATCCAGATGCTGACCTTTCTGAGCCAGTTGAACCTATCACTTGGTGGATTGAAAACACTACTCCCAAGGAACTCAGGCCCATCATTAAAGAAGGGGTAGAAAAATGGAATATTGCCTTTGAAAAGGCAGGATTTAAGAATGCTGTGGTCGTAAAAATTCAACCAGATACGGCAGACTGGGATGCAGGTGACATACGATACAACGTATTGAGATGGACCTCTACACCTAAGCCACCTTTCGGAGGATATGGCCCAAGTTTTGTAAATCCAAGAACGGGAGAAATCTTAGGTGCAGATATTATGCTCGAGTATGTATACATTTTGGGTAGAATAAGATCCGCAGAACTTTTTGAAAAAGCTGGATTAGAATTTTTTGACACCGAAAAAAACGCTTTCGAGCATGATCATACGTATTGTAGTATTGGTGCCATGATGCAAGAAGATGTATTTTTTGGAAATACAGCCATGTCGCTGACTGATTTAACCGGTATAGAAAAAGATAAATTTTTGAGGGAATCAATTCAGAGGCTTGTTCTTCATGAAGTTGGACATACTCTTGGGTTAAACCACAACATGAAAGGTAGTTCTATACAAACAATGGAAGACCTCAAAAACCAAGAAAAAATGGACAAAGAAGGAATGTGTAATTCAGTGATGGAATACCCTTCTATTAATTTTGCTCTAAACAAAGAAGATCAAACATATTACTACGATGACAAACCCGGACTCTATGATCATTGGGTAATAGAGTACGGCTACTCCACCGCCTTGGAAGATGAAGAAGCAGAACAAAAAAGACTGGACACTATATTGTCACGTTCTACCGATCCAAAATTGGTTTTTGGAAACGATGCAGACGACATGAGGTCTCCAGGTAAAGGAATAGATCCTCTGGTCAATATTTATGACCTATCTAGCGATCCGGTAGGATACGCAAAAGAAAGAATTGAACTAATCGATACTAAATTGATGCCGTTATTAATGAAAAAATATACGAAAGACAACCAATCATACATGGAGTTAAGAAATGCCTATTTATCTTTAAATGGTCAGAAAGCAATTCAATTAAATATCATGACTAGACAAATTGGAGGAGTGTATGTGAATAGAGCTTTTGTAGGTCAATCTACTACCACTGCCCCACTTACTCCCGTTCCTTACAAAGTACAGAAAGAAGCAATGGAAGCACTAACCAAGCATGCTTTTGCTCCAGAAGTATTTGAAGTAGATCAAACTCTTATTCAACATTTACAGCAACAGCGAAGAGGGTTCAATCACAGAGGAAGTGGCGAAGACCCAAAAATCTTGGACAGAAATCTTGCCGTCCAATCTGGATTATTTGCCCATTTGTTGCATCCAAATGTCTTGAAAAGGATATCCAATACTGAATTATATGGAAACACTTATACTTTGCCAGAATATTTGGCTGATCTAACGGATGCTGTATTTAAAGAAGATAGGTTTAAAAAAGTATCGAGTGCTAGACAAAATTTACAAATCCTTTATACAAAATCATTGATTGCCTATCTCGGAAACAAAAATGCGTTGTACAACACCAAGTCTCAGGTATTGGGGCAATTGAATCAAATACTAATTATTTCTAAAGAAAGGGCGTCTGATTCTGCCACAAAAGCACACAAAATGCATTTGAAACTGTTAATTGAAAAAGCTTTGGAAGCCAAGTAAATACTGATAAAATTGAACTTTAAAATCTGCACTTAAAAATAAGTGCAGATTTTTTTTTGATTTCTTTTGTTGAAATAAAAACTTATTCTACTTTTGCAGTGGAGATATGGCAGAGTGGTCGAATGCGGCAGTCTTGAAAACTGTTGTGCGGCAACGTACCGGGGGTTCGAATCCCTCTATCTCCGCTGAGAAAAAACCATCGACTTCCGTTGATGGTTTTTTTCGTTTGGAGCAATAAAATATGAGTCCTAACAAGTAAAACCTATAAGAAATGATAGGCTGACTTGAACTTTATTAGCAACCTAGATATATAAGGGTAAGCAATCCTTAATCCTCTGGGCAAAAACATCAATTACCGTAGATGTTTTTGTGCCATTTATGACAATTGTGCTATGAGTTTTATCAACTTTTGGGATTTTCCTTCAGAAAAAGATTTTAACTCTTTGACTTTCAACAAATCTTATTTTTTCAATCAAAAAAATAAACTTTTGTATAACAAATATTAACCTCGATTAACGCTTTGTAATCTGCTATTCACTAGATTTGTAAAAATTTAAAACAAAAAACAATGAAAAAATTTATTATTCCAGCCTTATTAATGGCTACAATGCTGACATCTTGTGGAAGTGATGCAGTGGAAGCTACAGATGCACAAGAAGTACAAGAAACAGCAATCACAGCTACCTACTCTACTTTAGGAGACCATAACCACGTAGATTGGAAAGCTTGGCACCTTGGTAAAACAGGTGAAAGATCAGGATCTGTCATGTTAAAAGAAGCAGAGGTTTCTGTAAACGAAGGTGTATTAGCTGGTGGTAAATTTGTGTTGGATATTGCAGGTTTGACTGTAACTAATTTTGGTGAAGATACAGCTCAAAACGAGAAATTAAGAGGACACTTGACAAGTGGAGACTTCTTTTTAACTGATTCTTTTCCAACAGCTACTTTTGAGATTACAAGCGTAGATACAATGTCTGGAGATTTCAATACAAAGATTAGTGGAAACTTGACTATCAAAGGAATTTCTAAAAACATCACCTTTAACAGTAATGTGGAAATTGCTGAAAACGCAGTTACTATTTCTTCTGAAACTTTTGAAGTAAACAGAGAAGATTGGGGATTAACTTACAATGCTGAAGGAACAGCAGGTGTGCCAGTTGATTACCTAATTTCGAATGAAATTGCCTTTACAATTCACGCAAACGTAACGAAGTAATTTGTACCGAATAATTTTTAAAAAACTCCTTTGATTCAGTTCAAAGGAGTTTTTTTGTGCTCTATTTTCTGTCAACTATGTCATGTTGTTATTCCCGATTGGGCAGGAATCTTTTTCATCGGCAACAACCATTTCCTTAATTCTTCTGTTGGTTAGATTCCTACCTGCGCAAGAATTACTGGTTGCAATTTATATGAACTACAACATAACTCCTCTTAAAAAATTGCAAGAAGTTTATTTGTGGCTATTTCTATTCGACTAACCATTTCATGTTGTAAGTTCTGCCTGCGCATGAATGACAGTGAACCCATTTTAGTTTGGAATGATGGAAAAAACGAAAAAGTATCCACAAAAAAAATCTCTTAGTAAAATGCTAAGAGATTCCTTATGATTCTAGTTTGGAAACAAGTGTTAAAAATACTTGTAAAACTATGAGCGGGAGACGGGGCTCAAACCCGCGACCCTCAGCTTGGAAGGCTGACGCTCTATCAACTGAGCTACTCCCGCTTAATAGAGTGCAAATATACTTTTATCTTTTTAAAATCCTAACTTAAAAGTCCATTTGTTGCTTTCACACCTTCAGCACTTTCCTGCATTTTTGCTTTTTCTGCATCGGTCAAAGAAATCTCAATAATTTCCTCTATTCCATTCTTTCCAAGAATTACTGGAACTCCAATACACAAGTCTTTTAGTCCATACTCTCCGTCAAGTAACACAGAACAAGGGAACATTTTCTTTTGGTCACAAGCAATAGCCTGAACCAATCCACTCACTGCTGCTCCTGGCGCATACCAAGCCGAAGTCCCCAACAATCCTGTAAGAGTCGCCCCTCCTACTTTCGTTTCTTGAACTACATACTCTTTTTTAGACTCATCGATGAATTCTGATACAGACACACCGTTTCTGGTCGCCTTGTCAATCAATGGAACCATTCCTTTATCCGAGTGACCTCCAATCACCATTCCATCCACATCCGAAATAGGACAACCTAAGGCTTCCGCCAATCTATATTTGAATCTTGCAGAATCCAAGGCTCCACCCATTCCAATTATTCGATTTTTTGGAATATTAGTAGTTTGGTGCACCAAGTAAGTCATTGTATCCATCGGATTCGATACAACAATGATAATTGTCTCCGGAGAATGCTCAATCAATGAAGCGGAAACAGTTTTTACGATACCAGCGTTGATACCTATTAGTTCTTCTCTGGTCATCCCTGGTTTTCTTGGAATACCTGAAGTAATTACACACACATCACTTCCTGCTGTTTTGGAATAATCATTTGTGCTTCCCACAATTTTTGTGTCAAACCCGTTTAAAGATGCTGTTTGCATAAGGTCCATTGCCTTTCCCTCTGCATATCCTTCTTTGATATCTAATAAAACTACTTCCGAAGCGAAATCCTTAATCGCTATGTATTCTGCGCAACTGGCACCTACTGCACCGGCTCCTACAACTGTTACTTTCATATTGTATTGATGATTAAATGAATAAAAATTTATGGAGTGAAATTACAAAAATTAGGTAAATTATTCTTTAATTAGAGATGAAAGTTGGCAGTTTTATTTTGTTCGTATGCGTTTATTTTTAAAGAATAGAAAAAAACTTGACAGATAAAAGCAACCACTACTTACCCATTACGTTTTACTCACGAAAAACAGAAGCACTTTGACGAAAGACGAGCTAAATGAAATCATCCAATTATGCATCAAGAAAAACAAAAGAGGCCAAGAGCTTTTTTTCAAACACTTTTATGGCAAAATGTTGGTTGTGTGCACGCGCTACGCAAAGGATCGAGACGAGGCTCAAGACATTCTTCAAGATGCCTTCGTTAAAGTGTTTGACAATTTAGAAAAATATGAAATTTCTGGATCGATTGAAGGTTGGGTTAGACGAATTTTGTAAA
>Ga0255773_10000712_pt1 | contig 34866 bp, 27 predicted proteins | sample 011ome_17_FD_179971 | JGI IMG/M metagenome (GOLD analysis project Ga0255773, IMG submission 179971) | Coastal salt marsh microbial communities from the Groves Creek Marsh, Skidaway Island, Georgia - 011502XT metaG (version 2) | ecosystem: Environmental > Aquatic > Marine > Intertidal zone >... | reverse complement strand
GGCATCCAATACTTCCTCATTTTGCATAGGGTGGGTACATGAAGTATTACTCCACAACAAACCAGAATGGTACTTATGAGAAGCTCTTTGTTGCAGCAACCATTCGTTTTTATCATTAAAAACCAAGACAGAAATAGCACGATGTAGAATACCCTTTCTATGAGCTTCCATCTTCTCTACATAACCTATTACTTCGTCCTTTTCGTTTACTGCTATTACTTCGTTTGGATTCATTTGGATTGGTATTTTTTTGCGAACTCAACGAACCTATTTTCTTTGTCATTAGCCAACAGGTTTGTCACTATCATCCTCTTCGTTTCTTCAGATACACTCGATTTCTCTAGATTCTTCTTGATGTAAGTTACATCTTTTTCTACCTCGGAGTAATATCCCAAGAATGAGGGAGCATTCATTTGAACCATTAATCTGAGGTGGACATTTTCTACATTTCTGTTCATTTTTATGGACTGTTCCAATAGCTCTTTTCCTTCATTGAACAACCCATATTTGGAAAGAGGGTTAGAAACATACTGAGCCATCATCATCTTGCATACCGCTTTGTAGGCATTTATGGTTATTTTATCCTTCAAATCATCTACCATTATCTCTTCCTTTAAGAAAGCCTCGGCCGATGTTTTGTCCGATATTTTCTGGAACTCTTTTCTTACTCTTTCTAGGTCATTGCCGGCAGTAAGAACAAAAGAGAAGGCCAGAACAGAGAAAAAAGTGAGTAAAAACCTCATATTATTCTCATTTTATAATCGAAATATGACTTAGTAAGAAGGGCAAACTTCATGGGATTGCTCACTCGTATTCTATTGGATTTGATATCTTCTACATCAGAATTTATCAGCTTTTTAAGGAGTTTGCTATAATATTTGTAGGCAGTGTACACCCCAAATTTAGCTGACTCTGGCAGCTTTTTTATCCCTTCAAATGCCTCATTAAAATCTTGTTGAATCTCAATAATAATCTCAGCTTTATTTTCTTCACTCAAGCCCATCCCTTCCAAATGAGGAAAATAAACCCTGTTCAATTCCTCCGAATCGGCTTTTAAATCTCTCAAAAAGTTTACTTTCTGGAAAGCGCTTCCAAGCTTCATTGCAGGCCCCTTTAATTCGTCATACATTTGTTGATCACCATTTACAAACACCTTGAGACACATAAGCCCTACCACATCCGCAGAACCATAAATATATTCTTGGTAATCTTCTGTCGTTGAATAAATATTTTTATTCAAATCAAATTTCATGCTTTTCATAAAAGCATCCACCAAAGCATAATCAATTTGATACTTTTTTAATACATCCTGAAAAGAATTCAAAATTGGGTTTAAACTTATTCCCCTCTCAATAGCTAATTTCAGGTCTTTCTCAAACTCCAGGATCAGAGTTTCTTTATCGTAATCGTGAAAAGTATCAACAATTTCGTCCGCAAACCGCACAAATCCATAAATAGCATGAATATCATCCTGAATTTTTGGAGATAGCATTTTTACAGCCAAAGAAAAGGATGTGCTGTAATTAGTCGTTACAATTTTACTTGCCTCATAAGACACTTTGTCAAATATACTTTTCATACTCTTTTCAAATTAACTTACTACTTTTTCAAATATCGTTTTAACACTCATCTTCTGAATCAATTCGCTCACCACTTTCCCTGAGATAAGCGAAGGCGGAACTCCTGGACCTGGAGAAGTGAGTTGGCCGGTAAAAAATAAATTTTCTACTTTCTTACTCTTTAGTTTTGGCTTTAAAAAAGCCGTTTGCTTCAACGTATTTGCAAGTCCGTAGGCGTTCCCTTTAAATGAGTTATACACCTCTACAAAATCCGAATGGGCAAAAGATTCATACACTTCAATGTGTGGTCTGATGTCTTCTCCCAAATGCTTTGCTAATCTATCACAAATTAAATCAAAGTACCTCTTCCTAATTTCTTCCGAATCATCAGTTAGTTCGGTGGATACAGGCACCAGAAAAAACATGTTTTCTTTCCCTTCAGGCGAGACAGACGTATCTGTTTTACTCGGACTGCAGATATAAAATAGCGGGTTTTTGGGCCATTTATGGGTATCGTATATTTCAGTGGCATGCACATCAAAACTTTCATCAAAAAACAAGTTGTGATGCTTTATTCCTTTTACTTTTTTATTGATTCCCACGTAATATAGTAAACTTGAGGGAGCCATCGTTCTTTTGTCCCAATATTTCTTCGAGTAATTTCTCTCCGAGTCCTCCAAAAGATTTTGTTCAGTATGGTGATAATCGGCACCACTTACAACAATATCTGCCTCTATCAATTCTCCGTTCACTTTCAATCCTTTGGTGGTTTTATTCTCAACAATAATTTTTTCTACCGAAGAATTGGTGTGAAACTCAACCCCCAATTCTTTGGCTACAGAAACCATCCCATCAACAATCTTTCCCATTCCTCCCATTGGATACCAGGTACCCAAGACCATATCTGCATAGTTCATCAAGCTGTAGAGGGAAGGAGTGTTTTGCGGCTTAGCTCCCAAAAACAACACTGGAAACTCCAATAGTTCAATTAATTTTGGGTGACTGAAGTAGCTTCTAATATGTTTACTTATTGGCTTAAATAAATCTAATGAAAGTCCTTTCTTGGCAATATCCAGGGTCATGAACTCTTTGATAGATAAGGAAGGTTTCGTCACAAATTCTCCCATACCAATCTCATATTTGGTTTGAGCCTCTTTCATAAATTGCTCAAGTTTGGCTCCTGAACCTTTTTCGTATTTCTCAAAATAAGCCTTCAGTTGGTCCATATCTGATGGAATATCGTCTGGCGAATCTTTCCAAAAAACTCTGTAGCTGGGAGACAATCGAACTAGGTCGTAGTAATCACTCACTTCTTTTCCAAAATCTCGGAAGTAACTCTCAAACACATCTGGCATCCAATACCAGCTTGGCCCCATATCAAAAGTAAATCCATTGATTTGTTTAACTCTTGCTCTTCCTCCAAGCGAGTTGTTTTTTTCGTACACCGATACACTAAATCCAAACTTTGCAAGATAACTTGCTGCTGAAAGGGAAGAAAACCCCGACCCTATTATTGCTACTTTTTTTCTCATTTGTTTATCAAATGTACAAAATAATTAAACAGAAACAGTGAGCTACCGAAATTATCTCCGTTCTTTCTAAATTCTATCTAATAGTTCTACGATGGAATCGTGAACAACAATGTTGTTTGGCAATTCACTTCTTTTAATTTCTTTTGTATTGTTCCCCAAGACGTGCATCGTTTCCCTCCTTTTAGCTAAGATATTATTGCTCACAGTTTGCAAATATTCCATTACCTTATCCTTTCCAGGCTCCACAGTGAAATAACTTATATAGGTAATGTTTTCGAAAACGTGTTGCAATTCATATAAATTTTCTAATGGCACACTTGGACCCAAAAACACGGATTTATAACCTTTCAACATCAATTCAAAATGTAAGTACAAAATACCAATATCGTGAATTTCATTCATTGGCAAATACAAAATATAAGTCATATCATCCTTTGGACTTACATTTTGAACTCTCTCAATATTCACTAATATCTTTTGTTTAATCAAAGTGGAAATAAAACGCTCATGTGCAGGACTAATGGTATTTGTTGTCCACAAATTACCTATGTCTGTCAAAAGAATTAAAAATTCTTTTAGGAACACATCACGAAAGGAGTTTCGGGCCAAGAGTTGGTTGTAAGTTACTTCAAACAATGACTGATCGAAGTTAAGCATGGCGATTTTAAAATTATTCACCGCCAATGAGTTTTTCTTGTTTTCGATTGTAATCTCCTTTACCTTTTCATTGAGCTCTTCCTCGCTTATATCTGCAATATGCGAAATCTTAATACCACTGTTATTGAGCACAGCAATATTCAAAATCTTTCGAAGGTTTTGTAAATTATAGGTCCGTATGTTAGAATCTGACCGTTCGGGCTCAAGTAAATTGTATCTCTTTTCCCATATACGAATCGTGTGTGCTTTAATTCCGCTCAGGTTCTCTAGGTCTTTTATTGAAAAAGAATTTTTAATGGACATATTTTGTTTAATATTTTATAAAATATATTAAACTAAATTAAAACAAATATTTTTAGGATGAAGTTTATTTGGTCAAAAGTTATAAAATAAAAGTGATAGAGAGTAATTCAACACTTCAAAGCACTCAATCTTTCTTTTTAAAGTCGCCATTTTTCCATGCTTGAATAAATTGACTCCAAGCAATAGGGTTGAGAAGATTGTTAGGCGGTGCTTGACCTGCATAATACAATCTTGAATGAACATCTTGCATTTGCCATTTGAAATTCAGAGAACCTCCCGCAGGGTATGCCTCTTGTTTGAGCGCAAGGGTTTCTGGATTTAGGTTATTTTGTGCTCGAGCGAGGTCGTCATTTGGAATATCTGTGTTCAAGAACGCGTCTCTGAACTGCTCTCTTGATGGCCAAGGATACACATCTAGCTGAGCTAATTTTACCGTATCCTCTTCCATTGCATGAATGAGCGAGTATCTTCCATTGCTCAGAGTATCGGGTATTACATATGTTGATTTTTTGTACCCAATTGATGAAAAAACAATGGTATCGCCAGGCATGGCTACAAATGAGAAAAAACCGTAGTAATCTGAGCTAGTTCCACGGTACGAACTCTTTTCCAGTACGGTAACAAATGGCACTGGTTCTAACTTAGATCCAGCTACCACAATTCCTGAAATTTGAACATAAATCACCATTACCGAATCTTTTTTTAAAGCAACAGTGTCTTGTTGACTCGTAGCTACAGAAAAGACAAAAAGAAGAATTACTACTAGAAAAAATTTTATTGTTTTCATGCTACATAAAGGTAACAAAATTAGAGTTCAAAATTCAACTCTACCGTTAAGAGTTGTTAATTAGTCTTTGTAAAAGACCCGTTTTACTCGTTGAGAAATTGAAGTAAGCACTTCGTAAGGAATTGTATCCATCGCTTCGGCCAAATCTTCGATTTTATTATGCTTGCCAAAAATCTCGATTTCATCTCCCACTTTTACTTCCAGTCCGCTTACCTCTATCATACAAACGTCCATACAAATATTTCCAACTATGTCGCATCGTGAATCATTCCAGTAAAACGAAAAATTTCTGTTTCCAAGACTTCTCCTCATTCCATCGGAATATCCTATGGGCAGCATCGCTATGGTCATTTTTCCTTCTGCTTTTGTTTTTCTTCCATACCCTATAGAATCTCCCTTTTCCAACTCTTTGATTTGAATAACCACAGTTTTTAATCGGCTTATGGGCTTTATCTTGGAGGCCTCATTTCCTACATTAATCCCATAAAGGCCTATTCCTAATCGCACCATGTCGTACTGGAAATCGTTGTAATTTTCAATTCCTGCTGTATTAAGCACGTGACGATGAATTGGGTAGCTAAACTGGCTAATAAGGTAGGAGGAATATTGCTCATACTGCTCTAATTGGTTCTCGGTGTAAGCCCTTTCATTTGGGTCGTCAGCAGATGAAAGATGCGAAAAAACCGACTTGACAAAGACTTCGGGTTGAACATACAGATATTGAACCAATTGTGGCAATTGAGTGGGCAAAAAACCAAGCCGGTTCATTCCCGTTTCAATTTTTATGTGAATGGGATACTCTTTTTTGTCCGATACTATTAAATCCTTTACGAGTTCGTCCAACATTTCAAGTGAATACACTTCGGGCTCTAGGTCATATTTAATTAAATCCATAAACGTTTCTGGTTCAGGATTCATTACTACAATTGGCATCGAAACTCCTTTTTTTCTCAAAGTAATTCCCTCATCGGTGTAGGCAACACCTAGATAATCTACTTTTTCTTGTTCTAAAAACCGAGGGATTTCTGTTGCTCCGGATCCATAAGCAAATGCCTTTACCATCACCATCAGTTTAGTAGTAGGGTTAATTTTCTTTCGATACACAGCTAAATTTTCAGCCAATTGATTCAAGTTAATTTCCAATACTGTTCTATGGTTCTTTTCTTCCAGTACCTTGGCTACCTGCTCCAGCCGATGATTTCTACTTCCTTTAATCAGCACATAATTATCTCTAAAGTCAAATTCTTTTAATTGTGCCAAAAGCTCTGTGGTTGAATAAAATTGTGCTACTTCTATAGAAGAATCGATTCCTTTGATCTTTTCAGAACCTACTACAAGCAGTCGGTTGATACCACTTACGTTCAACAACTGAACTAATTTCGGGTCAGAGAATGGAGTTTCAGGAATTTCTGTTATTATGACCGTTTTAGGAAAATTATTTGCCTGGGCATTGAGATATTCCAGCGACAAAACCAAGGAGGAATAACTTATATTGTACCCGTCATTGATAATGGTTGAGTTTTCTACACCCTTTTTCATTTCAAGCCTAAGGGCTAAAGGAGACAGATGTGATATCCTAGATTGAATTATCGCTTGAGTATAGCCCATCTTCTGCATTACAGCAATACAAATTTTACAATTCTCAACGGAGGACTTATCAGTGAAAGGAAACTCATATCCTTCTATTTCTGATTCGAAGGTTACTCTTTCCGTTACATTCTTGAATAAGCGGACTTTTTCCTTTTCTTTTTGTTCCTGACTTACAAAACCATCCTGATGAGCCTCTCCCATTCTTGTTAACACACCAATACTTGGCTTCAAAATTGATTCTAACTTTTCCATCTCTCCCACTTCCGAAATTCCTGCTTCAAAAATTCCTAACGTATGAGTTTCATTTAAGAGCAGAACAGAAAGAGGAACTCCAATTTGTGAATTAAAACTCTTGGGACTTCTACAAATAAGAAAGTCCGGACTAAGCAGTTGGTAAAGCCACTCTTTCACTATTGTTTTTCCATAACTTCCAGTAATACCAATTACCGGAATCTGGTATTTCTGTCTGTGGTTTTGGGCTAGCTTTTGAAGTGCCTCAAGAGTATTATGAACCCGTATTGTTGTAATGTGACTATCACTGATTGTTATTTCCTTTGACACCACGAATACTTTTACTCCTCGTGCTATGAGATCTGGGATAAATTGGTGACCATCTCTTTTATCTGTTTCAAGAGCAAAAAAAACAGTGCCAGCCGAGTTTTGGACAGACCTGCTGTCTACCGAAACATGATTCACAAAACCTTCTCGCAAAAAATCTGTTTTTCCGTGAATACATTCAGTAAGTTCTTGCACAGAGTATTTCATCGTTTGGTTTCTTTATTAAAACAGACTCTACACAGAGGTTCATACATCTCCATCTCACCCAACATCACTTGTTGTTCGTCAGTTGTTTTTCGATGTGAGAATTGAGCCAAAGAGCCACATTTGACACAAATAGCATGTACTTTGGTGACATATTCAGCTGTTGCTATCAAGCCCGGCATCACTCCAAATGGCTTTCCAGAAAAGTCCATATCCAATCCTGCAATAATTACTCTTGCTCCATTGTTTGCCAATTGATGACACACTTCAATAAGTCCGTCATCAAAAAACTGAGCCTCGTCTATTCCTATTACCTCCACTCCATCTGCAAGCAACAAAATATTTCTCGAGGACGACACGGGAGTGGATCGTATTGAATTTTCATTGTGACTTACCACATTCTCATTATCATATCTTTTATCGATTGCAGGTTTAAAAATCTCTACAGATTGATGAGCAAATTCAGCCCTCTTCAAGCGCCTTATCAATTCTTCTGTTTTTCCAGAAAACATCGAACCACATACTACTTCTATCCAACCTCTTTTCTCTTTCCCTTGCGTTAATAATTCTAAAAACATGCGATTTCCTATTTAACTCAAAATTACGAATTAATAAGACATAAAAAAAGGGATAACAATCGTGTTTTGCTATCCCTCTTCTCTTCCTCTAGACTTTTACTGATTCGAAACTTCCGCTCTCATCTTTCTTCCTCCTTCAAGTTCTACTCCATTAATTCCCTTCAACAATTTTCCAGCAATTTTTGGCGCCACATCTACAAAACTAAAGTTATCCATCATTCTTATTTTCCCGAGGTTCTTACCTGCAACTCCTCCTTCTTGACAGAGTACTCGGATTAAGTGACCTTTGTCAGAAAAATCTTTCTCTCCTACATTTAAGAATAGCGTTGTGGATTCCCCTTCTACATTTCTGTTGAAACCTCCATTATCTCTATCTCCTCTTCTTTCCCTTCTGTCGCTTCGGGGTTTTCGGTCTCTTCCTCTATCTCTATCTCTTCCACCTCTTTCTCTGTCACCTCTTCTTTTTTCGTTTCCTCTTCCTCTGTCACTCCCTCCTCGAGAATCATCATTTATGTCTCGCGCATTCTCGTAATAAGACAAAAATCTATTGAACTCTGCCGAAACAAATTTTGTGATAATCTCTTCTTTAGTAAATTCCTTCAGTTTTTCATCCACTGCAGACAGGTAGGGAGCAATTTGCTCTTCTTTTACTTCTACCTCTACTACTTTGTCAATCAATTGCATCAATTGTTTTTCACAAATATCCTTTCCAGTAGGAAATTTCTTTTGCTCAATCTTCGAATTAATTATCTTCTCAACAAACCTCAACTTGTTTGATTCTCGATTATTCAATAACAAGATAGAAGTTCCCTTTTTACCAGCACGAGCAGTTCTTCCTGATCGGTGAGTGTAACTTTCTATTTCATCTGGCAAGTTGTAATTAATTACGTGAGTTATATCATCCACATCAATTCCTCTTGCCGCTACGTCTGTCGCCACCAATAATTGAATATCTTTGTTTCTGAAAGCCTTCATCACTCGATCTCTTTGAGCCTGTGATAAGTCACCATGCAACGGTTCGGCACTGTAATTACTTTTTATTAATTTATCAGCCACCTCCGAGGTTTCTCTCCTGGTTCTACAAAAGATAACTCCGTAGATATTGGGTTCAAAATCAATTATTCGTTTCAAACCATGAAACCTATCTCTATCATTTACTTTATAAAAATGATGTTCAATATTTTTAGAGGCAGCATTCTTAGTTCCTACAGTAATCTCAATAGGATTATCCATGTAATTTTTTGCAATACGCACCACTTCTTTGGGCATAGTAGCCGAAAATAGCCAGGTTTGCTTATCATTTGGAGTATTCTCCAAAATTGCATCGATGTCTTCTTTAAAGCCCATATTTAGCATCTCATCTGCCTCATCAAGGGCTACGTAACTTACCTGAGATAGATCAACCCTCTTTCTTTTGATCATATCCATCAACCTTCCTGGCGTTGCAATTACTATTTGTGCACCTCTATTAAGTTGTCTTACTTGAGTATCAATACTAGCTCCTCCGTATACGGGAACAATATTTGCTCCTCTAAAGTTTCTAGAAAACTGCTGAAAATCTTTACTGATTTGAATACACAACTCCCTAGTGGGACAGATAACAAGACCTTGAGTTGTTTTGCTACTAAAATCTACTTGATTTACCATTGGCAAACCAAAAGCTGCAGTTTTTCCAGTTCCTGTTTGAGCAAGACCAACAAGGTCTCTTTCTTTTTCTAATAATTGTGGAATTGCTTCTTGCTGAATAGGTGAGGGCTCAACAAACCCCAAAGATGCAACAGCATCTAGGACCTCTTGCTTGAGGCCAAGTTCTAAAAATGTCATTTCTGATTTTTTTTAATTAATAATTACGAATAAAAATCTCTTAAAAAAAACACATTAACACGACATTACGAGGTTCAAGAAATCCTTATTGCTGTACAAAGGTAAGGTTTATTATTAACAATACCGCAGATTCTGTTAATAAACAAAAAAAAGGCACAAACAGCTGTTCGTGCCTTTTCTAATTGTTTGTACTATAAATTATCTTCTTCTTCTTCTTCTTTTCTGCGGGATAAAGTTGAACCCTGCAGTTAATTGAACTGAATGTTGATAAGAATCAAAGTTAATATTTTGAGTTACTGGCATAACACTACCAACATATCTCGCTCCCACTCGTAGTCCTTTTTCAAAATCATACATAACTCCTGCCACAACGGCAACATCAATAGTGTTGTAATCGATACTTAACATATTTAGTCTATCCGATTTTGATGTATTCACTGTAGTTTGGTCGTAAATAGTAATACTTCGCGTCACTTCATTGATTTCCGATTTTCCTAAAAACAACCCGATTTGCGGTCCGGCAAAAAAACTAAAGTAATTTTTTCTACCGTACTTCCCCGTGTTTGCCGCCAAGTTGAATTTAAAAAGGATTGGAATATCTAGGTAAGTTAATTTGTTGTAGATATAGTTCTCAGTGATAATTGACATAAGTGAGTCTTCCGATAAATTTTTCAAAACCTCATTGTAGTTTCTAAGACTAACAGAAGGTTCTATCTGAATTCCGATATTGTCTGTAAAGGAGTAGTCCAAAAACAACCCGAAATTGTAACCAAAACCACCTGTTTTTGCATACTGCAAGTCTATTTGATCTATCTCTGGTTTTATTGAATTAAACTTAGAAACAATAGCTCCAGTTGCTGATTGTGGAACCATATAATATCCAACTCCTCCTCTAACTCCAAATTTTACTTGAGAAAACATTCCTAATGAAAACATTAGGAATGAACTCAGTAATACTATTTTTTTTGTACTCATAAAAGGTTACTTTGAGGTCGCTTATTTTGTAAATGCGTTGACAAATTGTAATCCCCAGGGTTCTTTCTTGAAAATCACCAATCCGAAAGAAATGTCTTTTGTATTCCAAGCCACATCTTTCTTTGCTTCAAACTCAAGATTTACTGTGTACCCTCTAGAAGCTCCGTTTGTTGTTAATTTGTATCCGAAATTTTCTTCGGAACTAATGGTAGTCGGTTTTGCAATTCTTGCAACATAGTTGTGATGAATTGTGTTATTTCCATCTGGGTGTCCATTTTGGTACCCTACGATATTGTCTACCATCATGTAAGGAGCTAAATAATATTCTCCTTCTACCTCAGCAAAAAACTTTGTTGTTGTTTTCAATAGTACACTTTGTCCTGAAACTTCCATTTCATAGTTTGAGTTGGCCTCAACGTAGTCAGATTCAACATGTTGATTAATTACAGAATCATCCGCGTTAGGAATGAAATTGTAAAAGAAAGTGGGAACAGACCCTCCAAGGTTAAAAGTTGGACCTACTTCATCAAATAAAGTTGATCCTTCAGCAGTAGTAAAAGCATCTTTCCAAGCCATAAACAAGGCCTTATTTTTGTAAGACTCTTTCAAAGTTTCAAACTGTGGAAACCCCCAAGATCCGCAAGGTCCACACCAAGTTGCCGTTCTTTTACCGATAACCGCCATGTTTGCTTCAGTCACTTCCAAAGTGTTTTCTGATTCTTCCATAGGTGAAGTCTTACGACACGCTACGAATGCTGTTGCAATTAACAGCCCTAGTACAATTTTTTTCATAGTTAGTAGATTTAAAATTTTGTGCAATATACAGATTTTTAGTCAATAACTCAAGAAATATTGCTTTCCATTGAGCTTTGATTCGAATGTACTAGTTTAAAGTACACTCATTTTTGAAATATCCATTTAAGTATGAAGCAGTTTCGCAAGTTGTAGTAGCGTCCTTTTTCTTTCCTGTGATCACCGTTTCCGTGGTAGTGGTAGGAAGTGGCGAAGTTGGGGTCGCATCGGTCAGTGTGCAAGTACACGTATACTCTTTGGGACCGCAACTAGACAAGGCAATTAAACAGGCGATAGACAGGGTCAATACTATTTTTTTCATCTTATTTTTTTTATATTCTTGGCTAATTTACAAATTTTTTTCGCATACCGAACTTTCTGATGAATTTTCTTTCTAAAGCAAATAGCTGAAAATAGACTCTGTAACTCAATTCAAATTTTGTTTCATTTGATTTTTTCGCCCGATATGTTTTCAAAAAACAATCTTTTTTTTCATCTTGCATCCGATTAAAAAAACACTACATGTCTATTTGTCAATTTTGTAAAAAAGAAATTTCCATCAACTCCCAGAAAGCGAAGAAGTTTTGTTCAACAAATTGCAGGGTAAAAGCCTATCAGAAAAGAAAAAGAATGACGCCCTCAATGACTTGTTATGTTTGTAAAAAAGGGGTCCTCACCTATCGAATTGTTCTCCATAAGGCTCCTCAGATAAAGTGTACCGAGTGTAGCACATTGTGGAAGGCTGAGTAATTTTGAATTTTTTACGACTCTTGAATCTTACAGATATCATAAGATTTATTACCCATTACGGGGGACACTTTCTCTTACCTGCAATTCTCAGTTTTATCTTCTTCCGAAAAGAATGGGAACGAGTGTATGTGATTTTTGTGGCCACCATGTTGGTAGATTTAGATCATCTACTTTCTACGCCTATTTTTGACTCCAATAGATGTAGCATAGGTTTTCACCCTTTGCATTCTTATTGGGCTATTTTTATTTACATAATTGGCCTTGGCTGGAGAAAAACTCGATTGGTCTCAATTGGGTTACTCTTACACATGTTCATTGATTGGCAAGATTGTTTCTGGCACTAGCTTGGTGCAACTTTACTTTTTTCTGTTGGGTGGTACAAATTTCTTTTTAGGAGTTGCTCCTTCTTCTTTCTTAGGCATGGGCCCTCTCAAATGAATAATCAAACCATTAAGAAAATTTCGCAAAAGCTGATCACCACATTCTTGGTAGTTTTTGTGATCTTCTTTCTGAAAAATCGCATTCAATTCAGGTTTTGTCATTTTAAAATCAACTAATTCCAGCACCTTTAGGATGTCTTCATCTCTCATTTTGTGGGCCACCCGCAGTTTTTTCATTATGTCATTATTTGTCAGCATATGCTTCGTTTTATTTTGTTAATGGGCTTGTAGCCAATTTTCTCCTATATTCATTTCCACCTCCAATGGCACTGCCATTTTTACCGCATTCTCCATGTTCTGCTTTACCAGTTCTTGCATGACCTCAACTTCATTTTTATCAACATCAAAAACCAACTCATCGTGTACTTGAAGCAACATACGCGAGTTTAGTTTTTTCTTTTTCATCTCATCCAAAATACGGATCATCGCAATTTTAATCACATCTGCCGCAGTTCCTTGAATTGGAGCGTTTATAGCATTTCGTTCAGCATGACCTCTCACTATAGCGTTGCTCGAATTAATATCTTTTAAATTTCTTCTTCTCCCAAGCAAAGTTTCAACATAGCCATTTTCTTTGGCCTGAACTATACTTTCGTCCATGTAGGATTTTATTTTCGGATATTTCTCGAAATAGCTCTCTATTATCTCCTTCGCCTCCTTTCTTGGGATAGACAATCTTTGTCCTAAACCGAAAGCAGAAATTCCATAAATAATTCCAAAGTTAACCATCTTGGCTTTACTTCTCATTTCTCTTGTCACCTCTTCTATGGGAACATCAAAAACTTTGGAGGCCGTTGCAGAATGGATATCCTGCTTTTGCACAAAAGCTTCTATCATTCCTTCGTCCTTACTGAGGGCTGCAATAATTCGAAGTTCTATTTGAGAATAATCTGCTGCCAACAAGGTAAATTGTTGATTTCTGGGGATAAATGCTTTACGAATATACCTTCCTTTTTCTGTTCGAATTGGGATGTTCTGCAAGTTTGGGTTTACCGAACTAAGTCGACCTGTGGTCGCTACGGTTTGCATATAACTAGTGTGAATCCTTTTGGTGTCATCTGCAAGAAGCAAAGGAAGGGCATCTACGTATGTAGACTTTAATTTTTTGAGCGAACGATATTCCAAAATCTGCTCAAATATTTCGTGCTTTCCCACCATTTTGCTCAACGTATCCTCGCTGGTTGAATATTGCCCTGTCTTTGTTTTTTTGGCCTTTACATCTATCTCCATTTTTTCGAACAAGACCTCGCCCAATTGTTTTGGAGAATCCAAATTAAACTCTGTAAATCCAGCCAAGTCCTTAATCTTCCTCTCCAATTCTATTAAATCTGTTTCCAACTCTTTAGAAAAACTTGCTAACGCATCCACATCAAGATTTACTCCTTCCCTCTCCATTTTTTCTAACACCGGCAAGAGCGGCATTTCGATTTCCCAAAATAATTGTTCGGTGTTAGTTTCTTTTAGTTTGTCTTCAAAAAGTTCCTTTAGTTGAAAGGTAATATCAGAATCCTCGCAAGCATATTCATACACTTCTGTGGGTGATAGCTCTCGCATGTTTTTCTGATTCTTTCCTTTCTTTCCTATGAGTGATTCTATGGACACAGGTTTGTAGCCCAAGTAGGTTTCAGCCAATAAATCCATTCCATGACGCATGTCAGGCTGAATCAAATAATGAGCGATCATCGTATCAAATAGCTTTCCTCTAATATTCACCCCGTAGTTTTGAACCACAGCTAAATCATACTTTAGGTTATGACCAATTTTTTCAATTTCTTCATTTTCAAAGAAAGGTTTGAACTCTTCGAGCAATGCGTTGGCCTCTGCTCTATTTTCCGGAAATGGAACATAAAATCCTTCTCCTTTCTTCACTGTAAAAGCTATTCCAACCATCTCTGCCAGAAGGGCATCCAAGGAGGTTGTTTCGGTATCAAAACACACAGATTTTTGTGATTCTAACAAAGAAATAAGTGTTTTTCTTTTCTCTGTAGTATCGATTAAGTTGTACCTATTTTTTACTGAATCAATTGTTTTAAAATCAACTGCCTGTGCAGAACCAGTAGTTTCATTTTCTGCTGCACTTGGCGAAGAAAACATATCCAATTGACCTTCAGTGGTGGTATTTTGAATCTCTATACCAAAGGCTCTTTTGGCCAAAGTTCGAAACTCCAACTCACTAAAAAGCTCTATAATTCGGTCTTTATCTGGCTCAGACATGATTAGCTCTTTCTCATTGAACTCCACCGGAACATCCAAGATAATTGTCGCTAGCTTCTTCGATAACAATCCCTGTTCTGCGAAATTGATAACATTTTCTTTCTGCTTTCCTTTCAGTTCCTCCGCATTAGCAATCAAATTCTCTACGGAGCCATATTGCTTAATGAGTTTTTTGGCGGTTTTTTCACCTATACCTGGAACACCAGGAATATTATCTACGGCATCTCCCCACAACCCCAAAATATCTATCACTTGCTTAGGGTGCTCAACCTCAAAATTTTCGCAAATTTCTTTTACTCCCAAAATTTCAGCTGGTTTTCCCATTCGGGCAGGCTTGTACATAAACACTTTATCCGTTACCAATTGACCAAAGTCTTTATCAGGAGTCATCATGTAGGTCGTAAACCCGGCCTCTTCAGCTTTTACAGAAAGGGTTCCTATTACATCATCTGCTTCGTATCCTTCTTTCATTAGAATAGGGATTTGAAACGCTCGAATAATATCCATGATAATGGGTACAGATTTTTTGATATCCTCCGGGGTTTCTTGTCTATTTGCTTTGTAAGCGGCAAACTCTTGTGTTCTGAGTGTGGCTGCCGGAAAATCGAACACTACTGCAATGTGAGTAGGCTTGTGATTGTTAAGAATATCTAATAAGGTGTTTGTAAAACCCAAGACTGCTGAAGTGTTGAGCCCTTTCGAATTTATTCGAGGGTTTTTAATAAAGGCGTAATATGCTCTAAAAATTAATGCGTACGCATCTAATAAATACAATTTCTTCTCTTCTTCCATGTTCTTTTTTTAACTGTTATTGATTGTTTTCAATCATTTTTCCAATGTCTATAAAGTCTTGCACCTCCAGTTGTTCAGGACGCTTGTTCAATATTGCCTCCCCCCGAACCGATTCAGGAAGAATAGACTTCAACGAGTTTCTCAAAGTCTTTCTTCGTTGATTAAATCCCAGTTTCACCACTTGCTTAAAAGTACTATCGGTTATTTCCAAAGAATCCACACCATTTCTTACTAACCGAATTACTCCTGATTTTACTTTTGGTGGAGGATCAAACGCATCCGCGGGAACTGTAAATAAATACTCCACAGTAAAAAATGCTTGAATAAAAACACTTATAATGCTGTAGTTCCTATTACCCGGTTGTGCATTTACTTTTTCAGACACCTCTTTTTGAAACATCCCTACCACTTCAGAAACATAGTTTCTGTTCTCAAATATTTTTATTAGAATTTGAGCCGAGATAAAATAAGGAAAGTTTCCAAATATCTTAAACTCCTTTCCTTCGTTTATTTCAGCAAGATTAAGTTTCAAAAAATCAAAATCAATCACATCTATAGTTGGATAAGTCTCAGACAGAAAAGAAATAGAATCGCCATCTACCTCCACGACACTTAAGTTGGGATATTTTTCTATCAAGTACTTTGTTATGGCACCTCTCCCGGGTCCAATCTCCAGGATTTTTTGGTCAGATTCCGCTTCCGGCATTCCCTCAGCTATAGCAAGACAAATCTCTTCGTCTTTCAAGAAGTGCTGACCTAAGTATTTTTTTGCTTGTACCATGTTATTATTTCCTCTTATTGCCCTAATTTGTAGAATTACTTCTCTCAATTTTAAAAACAGTCTCCGCAGGGAGACAAGACAATGTTTCAAAATTAACGAGATAAACGAACTAATCCTTATATATCCGAAGATAATTTTCAGGAGAATACTGAAACTCCCCATTTATATATGAATAATTCCTCTCATCCTTATATTTTATTTAAACCTCAGTATTTTTATTATTTTTGGCTTAAATTAAAGCTGAAACATGAAAAAAACAACCCTAATCTTAGCATCTGCTTTCCTTCTGGGAAACAGTTTTGCTCAAAAAAACAACATTAAGTTCACCGAATTTGACTTAGACAATGGATTGCATGTAGTATTACACAAAGATAATTCTACACCTATTATTGCTGTAAGTGTTTTGTATCACGTTGGTTCAAAAAATGAAACCACAGGAAAAACAGGTTATGCTCACTTTTTTGAACACTTGATGTTTGAAGAATCTGAGAATATTGCTCAAGATCAATATGCCAAAATTGTGCAGTCAGTAGGAGGAACTATCAATGCGTACACCTCTAGTGATCAAACTTACTACCACTGTGTACTACCTTCCAATCAGTTAGAATTAGGATTGTGGATGGAATCTGAAAGAATGCTTAATGCGAAAATCACTCAGGCAGGAGTAGACAACCAAAGAGAGGTTGTAAAAGAAGAAAAAAGAACTTCTGACAACAGACCTTACTCTAGTTGGTACATGGAAATTTCAAAAAGAATGTTTAAAGGAACCAACTATGAATGGACCCCAATCGGTTCTTTTGAAGATTTGAATGCGGCTTCGATTGCAGATTTTCAAAATTTCTATGACACCTATTATGTGCCAAATAATGCAACATTGGTAATAACTGGAGACATCGATGAGAAAACAGCAAGGAAATACATCAAGAAATATTTTAGTGGGATTCCTAAAGGGAGTAACGCTATCAACAGACCCAAAGTTTCTGATGCTCTCTTGACACAATCTATCATCGATACGGTGTATGATAACATCCAATTAGAAGCAGTTTTTCAGGCATACAAAGTGCCTGCACAGGGAACAAAAGATGCTTATGCACTCGAAATGCTCTCTACTATTTTGTCTAACGGAAAGAGTTCTAGACTGAATACAGCCTTGAAAGAAGACAAGCAAATGGCTCTTCAAGTTGCAGGATTTTCAATGAACTTTGAAAGTGCTGGTTTCTTCGCAACTCTTGGTTTACCAAATCAAGGTTACACGGTAGCCGACATCCAAAAAGGAATTGTGACAGAAATAGAAAAGTTACAAAACGAATTGATCTCGGAAGAAGAGTTTCAAAAAATAAAAAACATCTCGGAATCAAATTTTGTAAGTAGCAACTCCTCAATGAAAGGAATAGCAGAAAGCTTAGCTACCTATCACGTGATGTTTGGTGATGCAGAATTAATCAACACAGAATTGGAGAAATACAGAGCTGTTACCAGAGAAGACATTCAACGAGTAGCGAAAAAATATTTGGTTCAATCAAATAGCGTGACTCTTTATTATTTACCTAAAAAATAACTGAGAGCTCAAATTATCAATATTTAAAAGAAAAAGAATCATGAAAAATATAATCATATCAATAGCCTCGTTGCTAGCAATTACTGCGTGTAGTACCAAAGAAACCGCTCTGGACAGGAGTATTCGTCCGAGTGCTTCCGAAGCCAAAGAATTAAAAATAGGAGAACACGAAGAATTTACTTTGGAAAACGGAATGAAAGTGTATGTAATTGAAAACCATAAATTACCAACAATTTCCTATAGTTTATCATTCGACATAGATCCAATAGTAGAGGGAGATAAAGCGGGATACAAATCCATGGTAGGTGATATGCTTGAGGCTGGAACAAAAAACAGAACCAAAGAACAATTGAACAAAGAGGTAGATTTTATTGGGGCAAATGTAGGAGCCTATTCTAGAGGAGTTTATGCTTCGGGATTATCTAAATACAACAGTAAGTTAATGGATATCTTGGCAGACATCACGTTAAACCCAGTATTTCCTGAAGATGAACTTCAAAAAAGTATCACGGAAAGTGTTACTGCAATAAAATCAAATGCCACGGATGCTGATGCGATAATGAGTGATGTCAAGTCTGTAATTGTTTATGGACAAGGTCATCCTTACGGAGAATTCATGAGTGAAGAATCTTTAAAAAACATCAAATTAGAAGATGTAAAAGGATATTACAACACTTATTTTAAGCCAAATAACGCGCTTTTGACTATCGTTGGAGATATTACAAAAAGTGAAGCTGAAGAGTTGGTAAAAAAACAATTTGGTTCATGGAAAAAAGGAGACGTGCCTTCGCATGCATATGAAAAGCCAAAGGAGCCTAAAACTCCGCAAGTATTTGTGATTAACAAAGAAGGGGCTGTACAATCCAATATTCAACTAAGCAACATTGCAGAAATAAAATTAGGAGATCCGGATTACGAGGCAGCTCAGGTATTTAACCAAATTTTTGGAAGTGGATTTGCCGGAAGACTATTCCAAAACTTGAGAGAAGATAAAGAATATACTTACGGTGCTTACGGTGGAATTAGATCAAATAAATTGATTGGTAATTTTTCTTCAAGTGCGAAAGTGAGAAACGAGGTAACTGACAGTGCAATCGAACAGTTTTTGTTTGAAATCAACCGCATAAGAACAGAAAATGTAACTGCAGAAGAATTAAAAAATGCACAAAATTATATTGCCGGAACTTTTGCACAATCTCTAGAAAGTCCAAGAACGGTGGCAAGATTTGCCGCAAATATTGACGAATATAAGCTGAGCAAAGATTACTTTAAAAACTATTTAAAAAGAATCGATGCCGTAACGGTGGAAGACATCAAAAGAGTAGCATCCAAGTATCTGAAACCTCAAAACATTCATATTATTGTGGTGGGAGATGCAGCTGAAGTTGGAGAAAAACTAACCAAATTTGGAACGGTAAACTACCTAGATCGAGAAGGAAACAAAACGACTGCCCCGAGTAAAATGAAAGAAGCCCCAGCGGGAATGACAGCAGAATCTGTTCTGGCAAAATACATTGAGGCAATTGGAGGGAAAGAAGCAATTACCAGTATCAAAACGATGACAGGTGATTACTCAATGACAATTCAAGGTATGGGAGTAATTATGACAAACAGTTTCAAAGCTCCAAACAAGACCAAATCTGAAATAAAAGTGCCACAAATGGGGAATGCCGTAGTTCAGGCCTCTGTGTTTGATGGTAAGAAAGGAATGCAGCAAGTTCAGGGTCAAACTATGCCATCAGAAGAAAATGCAAACATTGAATCTAATATAGAAGGAAGATTAGTTCCTGAAATGGCTTACGTTGAAAATGGAGTAAAAACATCTCTTCTAGGGATAAACAAACTGGAAGGTAAAGAAGTTTTTGTTATTGAAGCTGTATACCCAACAGGTAAAAAACTAACCCTACTATACGATACAGATTCTTATTTAAAAATGAAGGAAGCTTACGTTCAGTCTACTCCACAAGGCGACTTTACTATCACTCAAGAATTTGCAGAGTACAAAGCAATCAACGGAGTGTTAATCCCTCATTCATTGAAAGGAGCACAAGGACCACAATTAATGGAAATGAAACTTGAAACTGTAGAGGTTAACAAACCAATCAAAGACGAGATATTCAAATTTTAATCCCCTCTTAGAAATAATACTAAAAGCCATTCGTTTCTAGACGAATGGCTTTTTTTTGCTTTCTCAGAATTCCTTATATTAACCAGTCAAATAAATTGTCTTCCATGTTACAGCACATTGATTTAAAAAAAATAATCTTCTTAGATATTGAGACCGTTCCTTTGGAATACAATTTCAAAGATTTACCCAAAAAGACGATCGATCTTTGGGACAAAAAAACACAATACATTCAAAAACATCAAGAAATTACTGCGGAAGAAGCATATAGCAAAGCTGGAATTTATGCCGAGTTTGGCAAAATTGTTTGTATTTCGGCAGGCTATTTTGCCCAAGAAAAAGGAACTCTCACACTCAGGGTAAAATCCTTCTTTGGCAAAAACGAAAAAGAGATTTTGATTGCCTTTAATTCGTTACTCAACAAAACCCTAAAAGAAAATTACATGCTTTGTGCTCACAATGGCAAAGAATTTGACTTTCCGTTCATCGGCAGACGAAACTTAATAAATGGATTAGAACTTCCCTCTCAACTAGACATAGCTGGCAAAAAGCCCTGGGAAATCTTGCATCTTGACACTATGGAATTATGGAAATTTGGAGACTACAAACATTTTACTTCGCTAGATTTACTCGCCCATGTATTTAATATCCCCTCCCCTAAGCAGGAGCTAGATGGGTCGTTGGTTGCAAAGACGTACTACGAAGAAAATGATTTGGAAAAAATTAAAAATTATTGTCAAAATGATGTAATTACCATTGCCCAATTATTGTTGAAATACAAAGGGAAGGAGATCATCAAAAATGAAGACATCGAAATCATCGAAAAATGAAATAAAACCAAAAAGAAACCAGTTTGAGGGAATTTCCTTGTATTTTTGTTTTTTAAATTCACTTTTATGACAATTTGGAGAAGAATTCGCCTCTACATATTAGGGCTAGGAATAGGTTCGCTCATGGTTTTATTTTTATTTGGTGACCGCGGATGCGGGGGATGGCTGCCAGGAAATAGAGTAAAAACCTCAATCATGGAATCCCTTTTTGAAACCAGTGATTACACAGATTGTAAATTAACGTGTAATGAGTTTACAAAAGAAAAAATACAAGATATCATTGTAAAAGGAACAGTTCTTTTTAAAGAAAGTAATACAAAATCCGACCCCAGAGAATACAAGCTACAATATGAAGACAACTTCTTAATGTTTGCAGTTCCTATTGATTCTGAAGCTCCGGTTTATATCCTTGATGAGTTCCAAAAAGAATGCCTGGCTTGCGATACGGTTTCCAAAAAACTGAACAGAACGGTCAAATTAAATTTCAAAAAAACCAAATGATAAATTGTGTTAAAAGTGCATAAAATAAGCAACTAAGACTTTCATACCTCAATAATTCTTATCATTTTCGCGTATAAAATACTGCAATGAGCACTAATCCAGCAAATACAACCACTACACCCGAACACATTGCCATCATTATGGATGGAAACGGACGATGGGCATCCAATCATGGAAAAGATAGGTTGTATGGTCATAATACAGGAGTTGGATCTGTGCGTGAGGTTCTTACAGCAGCGCAAAAACACCATGTAAAATTCCTTACCCTCTACACGTTTTCGAGCGAAAATTGGAATAGACCAAAAGAGGAAGTGGACGGATTGATGAATCTTTTTGCCAAAACCATTGCCGAAGAAATAGAGGAACTTCACGAAAATGGGGTAAAGATTCAATTTATAGGGAACATCGAGCTACTTCCAGACTTTGCTAAACAAGCCTTATTCTCGGCAAGTGAATATACTAAAAAGAACAAAGGAATAACTCTTACTCTTGCCCTTAGTTACAGTTCGAGGTGGGAAATATTACATGCAACAAAGCGCATTGCTAATGAATTGAAAGAAGGGAAAATTGAAGAAAACGAAATAGACGAAAAGCTATTCAGTAAATACCTTTCCACAGCGAACATTCCTGACCCAGAACTCATTATTAGAACTAGTGGCGAATTCAGAATCAGTAATTTTCTTTTGTGGCAAATTGCTTATTCTGAATTCTATTTTACAGATACCCTTTGGCCAGATTTCAAAGAAAAAGATTTTGAAATGGCCATTCAATCTTTTCAAAATAGAGAGAGAAGGTTTGGAAAAACAAGTTCACAAATCAATCAACTTTCTTAATTACAAGACAACTTTATGAAGTTTATACTCCCAATTATAGTGCTAATATGCTCCATCCCCACAGTGGTAAATGGACAATATTCTTTTTCGAATAACACGATAAGCTACGAGACTCCAAAGAAGTATGAAATTGGTGGAATCTTGGTGGACGGTGCTGTTATTACAGATGTAGAAAGAATTATTTCCTATTCTGGATTAAGAAGAGGAAAAGAAATTACTATCCCTGGTAATGACATCTCCTCGGCTATCAAAAAATTATGGGAAGTAAACAACTACTCAGACATTAATATCTATGCAGATAAAATAGTAGGAAACACTGTTTTTCTCCGAATCTCCTTGAAAGAAAGAAGCAGAATGTCTCGGTTTCAATTAAAAGGCTTGTCGAATTCTCAAGCCAAATCTTTGAAAGAAACGTTGGATTTGTACAGCGGAAAACTAATTACCGAGAGCTTGTTGGACAACACCAAATTCATCTGCAAAGACTATTTTGTTGAGAAAGGTTTTTTAAATACTGAAGTCAACATCACGAGCATTCCAGATTCTGCGGTAAATAACTCACAGATTTTGGTGATCTATATCAACAAAGGAAATCGGATAAAAATCAATAAAATTGAGATTGAAGGAAACAACTTAACCGAAAAAACAAAATTTCCTCTTAGTCTTATCAAAAAAGAAACTCAAGTTCTCTCTGATTCCAAAATTAAAAGAACACTGAAAGATACAAAAGAAAAAAAGTGGTACCGAGTATGGAAACGTTCCAAGTTCTTGGAAGAGAAATACGAAGCAGAAAAACAGCAAATTATTGCATTGTACAATTCTAAAGCTCTGAGAGATGCAAAAATTACCTTCGACACTGTGTATCAAAACGATCGTTCTACGATTAACATAAAAATGAAGATTAATGAAGGGAACAAGTACTACTTTCGAAACATAAATTGGATAGGAAACACAAAATATTCTACTGGAAAACTCGATACCATTCTGGGTATTGAAAAAGGAGATGAATACAACAAACTAAAACTAGAATCCAAATTATTCATGAGTCAATCTGAACTGGACATAAGTTCTTTGTACATGGATGAAGGACATTTGTTTTTTCAAATTACTCCGATAGAAAAAACGGTAGAAAATGATTCTATCGACATTGACATCGTCATTTACGAAGGAAAAATTGCTCGAATTGGAACTGTCACAATCAATGGAAACACAAAAACAAACGACCACGTAATACGAAGAGAATTGCGAACGAAACCGGGAATGATTTTCAGTCGAGCTGATATTATAAGATCTCAAAGAGAGCTCAGCAACTTGGGCTATTTTGATCCAGAAAGAATGGGTGTAAACCCGATACCCAACCCTGCGGAAGGAACAGTAGATATTGAATATACTGTTGCAGAAAAACCCTCGGACCAAATTGAACTATCCGGTGGATGGGGAGGAGGAAGATTTGTTGGGTCGTTAGGGCTATCTTTTACAAATTTCTCAATGAGAAACTTTTTTGAAAAAGAATCTTGGTCTCCTTTACCTACGGGAGATGGGCAAAGATTGAGCTTGAGAGGTTCGGCCAATATCTTTTTTCAATCCTTGAGCTTATCTTTTACTGAGCCATGGTTGGGAGGAAAAAAACCTACCTCATTTAGTGTAAATGCCTACTATTCCTTGCAAAAACTAACACAAGCCAACAGAGGAGAGCCAGATTCTCGAACTTTTGATGTTTTAGGTGCATCGGTTGGGTTGGGTACTCGACTAAAAGTACCAGATGACTTTTTCACTCTTTACGGAGAATTAGGGTATGAATATTACACCTTGAATAATTATAACTTATTAGACGGGTTCAACAATGGTTTTGCGAACAACTTAAGTTTGACTTTGACTTTGTCTAGAAACTCAGTTGATCAACCCATATATCCTAGAAGTGGTTCGGAAATGACTTTATCAGTAAAGACTACTGCGCCTTATTCTTTGTTTGATGGAAAAGAAGATTACAGTGATCTTACCAACCAAGAAAAATTTAAGTGGGTTGAGTACAACAAAATAAAATTTGTTACCAAGTGGTACACACCACTCTCCAAGGACAGAAAATTGGTTTTACACTCGAGTATTGGATTTGGATTTTTGAATTCTTGGAGCAAAGAAAAAGGAGTTTCTCCTTTTGAACGTTTCTTTTACGGAGGAAGTGGACTTACAGGATTTAGATTAGCCGGACGAGAATACATAGCCCTTAGAGGATATGAGGATAACTCCTTATCTTCGCAAGGAGGAGACGCTTTAATTACGAAATACAAAGTAGAATTGAGGTATCCGATTTCACTCAATCCGAGCGCAACGGTATTTGCTCTTGCCTTTGGTGAAGCAGGTAATTCGTGGAATAGCTACTCAGAATATAATCCATTCGATGTAAAAAAATCAGCTGGAGTTGGAGTAAGATTATTTCTACCTATGTTCGGGCTTATTGGACTTGATTATGGTTGGGGATTAGATCCTCTTTCACCGGGTGACTCTGGTTATCGTGCAGCCCTTCACTCTGCTGGTGTTTTCAAACCACAAGGGCAATTTCATTTTACAATTGGCATGAATATTGGAGAACTGTAAGCACACAGATTAAAATGGAGGTAATTTTTCCGTTTCCTTTATTTGTTTTAAAATATTAAATTTGTCTCACAATTGAAAAATTGACACCATGAAAAAAATTGCCATTTTCCTAATTTCCACTACAATTTCGCTAGCAAGTTTTGCACAAAAGTATGCTTATGTAGATACAAAATATATTCTCGAAAATATTCCAGAATATATTCAAGCGCAAAAAACATTGGATGATTTGTCCGAAAAGTGGGAAGATAAAATCAAAGCAAAACAAGCAAATATCCAAAAGAAATTTCAACAATACCAGGCGGAAGAGCTTTTGCTTCCTGCAGAAATGAAGAAAAAGAAACAAGAAGAGATTTTTAATCTAGAGGATGATTTAGCAAAATTTCAACAAACTAAATTCGGAATAGAAGGAGAACTTTTTCAAAAAAGAAAAGAGCTGATTGAACCAATTCAAAACAAAGTGTACAGCGCCATTAAAGAATTAGCTTCTGTGGGTGGATACGACTTTATCTTTGACAAAGCCAATCAAACTAATATCTTGTATGCTAGTTCGAAACTTGATAAGAGTAAAAGGATTCTGAAGAACTTAGGTTACGATACGAAATAAAAAATAACAATAAAAAACACTAATACAATTACAATGAAAAAAATAATCGCACTATTAGCAATCGCTACTCTTGGATTTACGGGAAATGCCGATGCACAAAAGAAATATGGGCACGTAAATTCTCAAGAAGTTCTTAAAGAAGTTCCAGGGTATTCCGCTTCCGAAAAAGAAATGGAAAGATATAGAAACTCAAAGGTGGCTCAGTTGCAAGATTTACAAAAAAATGTGCAAGGTGCTTACGAAAAATACATGACTGAAAAAGCTTCTTTGCCCAAAACTATTCAGAAATCAAGAGAAACTGAAATTCAAGATATGCAATTAGCCGCTCAACAATTTGAAACAAAAGCACAAAAACAAATTGAAGAAAAGTACTTAGAATTAATGGAACCATTGACTACACAACTCAATGCAGCAATAAAAGACGTTGCCAAAACAAATGGTTTTGCTTATATCTTTGATTCTTCGCAAGGTTCATTACTTTATTTTGATGGTGGAGAAGATTTATCAAACTTAATAATTGCTCAACTTAAAAAGAACGCTTCTGCGGCTCCTTCCGAAACAGAAGAGTAAATTTTACTAACAGAAAAAAGAGCATAAAACCTCTTGCATTCAGTGCATGAGGTTTTTTTTGTTTAATTTTGACAGGTACAATTCTTCTCTATGTCACACGCTTTTTTATCCACTTCTATAGAATACCTCAAAGGTGTTGGTCCAAAGAGGGCAGAGATAATAAAGAAAGAATTAGGGATTTACACGTATGAGCAGTTACTTAGCTACTACCCTTTTCGATACATCGACCGTAGTAAAGTTCACCAAATAAAAAACATCAATTCCAGTGAAATTCATGTTCAATTAAAAGGGAAAATCACACGTATTTCGGAAGCTGGTGAAAAAAGAGGAAAAAGACTCATTGCCCAATTACAAGACGCTACAGGAAGTATAGAATTGGTATGGTTTAAAGGAATAAAATGGGTAAAACCAAAATTAAGTGTAGGAAAGGAATACACCATTTTTGGAAAACCTTCTCAGTTCAGTAATTCGTACAACTTGGTTCATCCAGAGTTTGAGGAAAGGCAAATAAACCAACCCATACAAGCCTCCTTACAACCCGTATATAGTTCGACAGAAAAAGCAAATTCATCGGGATTAAATTCAAAAGGGATTGCAAAAATCACCAAGGCCCTCGTGCTTCAAATTGCTGGACACATTCCGGAAACATTGTCGCATAGGGTAATGAACGAAATGAAATTAATTTCGAAGGAAAAAGCATTGCGAGAAATTCATTATCCAACCAGCGCGGAAAATCTTAAAAAAGCCATCTACCGATTAAAGTTCGAAGAATTCTTTTTCTTACAGCTCAGACTACTCAAGCAAAAAGTTGTTCAAGAACAAAAATTGAAAGGATTTGTGTTTGAAACAATTGGAGAAAGTTTCAATACATTTTACAACACCAAGTTGCCATTTGAGTTAACCAATGCTCAAAAAAGAGTGGTGAAAGAAATTCGCCATGACATGGGAACCGGAAAACACATGAATAGGCTATTACAAGGCGATGTTGGGAGTGGAAAAACTCTCGTAGGACTTCTTTCGATGCTCATTGCGAAAGACAACGGGTTTCAATCATTGCTCATGGCTCCGACCGAAATATTAGCAACCCAACACTATGCGACTATCCTCAACTATCTGGAAGGAACTGGCGTAACTTGTGCATTGCTCACAGGTTCGAGTAAAACATCGGAAAGAAAGGTAATCCACGAACAATTATTGAACGGAAAACTCGATATCCTGATAGGAACTCACGCCTTACTCGAGGACATTGTGCAATTCAAGAGCCTAGGGCTATCAATCATAGACGAACAACATAGATTTGGTGTAAAACAACGGTCAAAACTGTGGAAAAAAAACTCGATACCGCCTCATGTATTGGTCATGACAGCAACTCCTATTCCGAGAACCTTGGCAATGACGGTGTATGGTGATTTAGATATTTCCGTAATTGATGAGCTTCCGCCTGGCAGAAAAGAAATTACTACGCTTCATAAATTTGACAAAGACAGATTGTATGTATTTAAATTTATGGAGAAACAAATTGCCGAGGGTAGACAAGTGTATGTGGTATATCCATTGATAGATGAATCGGAACATCTAGATTTCAAGGACTTGATGGATGGTTACGAAAGTATGGCGCGCAGATTTCCGTTGCCTACTTATAGACTGAGTATTGTGCATGGTAAAATGAAAGCAGCGGACAAAGAATACGAAATGCAACTATTTGCCAAGGGTCATACTCAAATTATGGTCGCCACAACGGTGATAGAAGTTGGGGTAAATGTGCCTAATGCAACTGTAATGATTATTGAGAGCGCCAATAAATTTGGACTTTCTCAACTTCACCAGTTAAGAGGAAGAGTTGGAAGAGGATCAGACAAATCTTATTGCATACTCATGACCGACTACAAGCTATCGGAAACAGCTCGAACCCGAATCGAGACTATGGTCAGGACGAATGATGGATTTGAAATTGCAGAAGAAGATTTAAAACTAAGAGGCCCGGGAGACATTCTGGGTACTCAACAAAGTGGGATATTAGACCTGAAGATTGGAGATTTAATCAAGGACAATAAACTTGTAGCCACCGCCCGAAATTTGGCAGGAGAGCTTTTGAAATTGGACCCGGGTTTAGAGCTCCAAGAAAATTATCTTATCAGACAACAACTAGCCGAGTTAATCAGAAGAAAACCAAATTGGGGCAGGATTTCATAAAAAAAGCCCCCAATCTCTTGAGGGCTTTTGGTAGTATTATGTAGTTGTGAATTACTGTCCTTGTCCTAACGAGAAAGAACGTTTTCCATCAAAGTGATATAGATTTTCTGTTTTGATTATGTCAATATTTTTCTCTTCTGCCTTATTCAACAATTGAATAATATCTTCTTTGGTGATGTTTGTTCCATTTACATTTTTGAATCTACATCTCCAGTGATCCGTACAGAAAGTTTCTTTGAAGCCATCAGGGAATACTTTGATTCCTCGGTTCGTAATCATGTCTAACTTGATATCTCCAATTTCTATGTTTCTTAGTTGACCTCCAATGTCGTTTGGATCAAAACCATCCCAGTGCACGAACAAATCTACACCTTTTAACTCTTTATTTAATCTTGGCTTTCGGTTGTACTTTGGCAAGTTTAAGTTAATGTTAGTAGGCGATTTTCTCACCGGCATTTTATTAGGCAATTGTCCTAATCTTTCAATAACCGCATGTCCAAATTCTTTAGTTCCAACTTTTTTCGTACTCACGTTTTCATCGTAAATATCTACAGTGTGCACACCATCTTCAATAGTCTTTAACCATGCATTTTGAATTTTATCTGCCACCTCGTTTTGACCAATATGACCTAGCATCAAAATAGCTCCCTGAATCAAAGCAGAAGGGTTTGCAATATTTTGTCCTGCAATAGTTGGTGCCGAACCATGTATAGCTTCAAACATAGCGTGTTCTTCTCCAATGTTACATGAACCAGCTAACCCAACAGAACCTGTAATCTGCGCAGCTATATCCGAAATAATATCTCCATATAAGTTTTGCATCACAATTACGTCAAAATCTTCTGGGGTGTCTGCCACTTTTGCGGCTCCAATATCTACAATCCAATGATCGTTTTTAATTTCTGGATATTCCGCAGCAATTTCATTAAACACCTTGTGAAACAATCCATCGGTTTGTTTCATAATGTTGTCTTTGGAAAAACATGTTACTTTTTTTCTTCCATAATTCTTTGCGTATTCAAACGCGTATCTAATGATTTTTTCACATCCAGGACGGCTAATCAATTTCAAGCATTGAACTACCTCATCAGTTTGTTGATGCTCAATACCTGCATACAAATCTTCCTCATTTTCACGGATAATTACAATATCCATTACTGGGTGTTTAGTTTTTACAAACGGATGTAAACTCATGCATGGTCGCACATTCGCATAAAGTCCCAGTGTTTTTCTTGTTGATACGTTCAAACTTTTGTACCCTCCTCCTGAAGGTGTTGTGATCGGTGCCTTCAAGAAAATTTTGTTATTTCTTATTTTTTTCCATGATTCCGAGGTAATACCTGAGGTATTTCCAGATAAATACACTTTTTCTCCTACTTCTATTTCATCATACTCTAGTTGAGCTCCAGCCGCTTTTAAAATTTCCAATGTTGCGTCCATAATTTCTGGACCAATTCCATCTCCTTTTGATATGGTTATTCTTTTCATTCGTTTGGTTTTGATTTATATTTTTTTTGTTCTTGATTTTATGTATTTATTAAATTGTTCGTTCATTTGAGTCAAAGGAACAGAAAACAAAAGAACATCACTCCCTACATTCTTTTCGATATTCTCAACAATTTCTGTAAACATCAATGATTTTGTTTGAGCTGTAATCAAGGTGTGTATAGTTTTTTCTACCTTTTCTTTCTTCTGAATAAAGTAGCTATTATCCTCATCTATTTAAGCGCTTGCTACAAATTCACTTTTCATTAAATCATGGCCAAGTTGAGTCGCTTTCGTTCTCATTTCGTTTTCAAGATATATAATAATATTCACCATGACTTTTATTTTGTAAAACAAAACAAACCATACGTAAGTTTAAATTTATAATCTATATGGTTAGCACAAAAAACATTATCTCCTGAATTCAAAACTCTCCTTGAACCCCCTAAATCTAAGAAAAAAACGTTTTTTTTCTGAATACTTCCCCGTCAGAATTTACTTCAATATCCTTTTGTACTTTGGGTCTTTCTTTATCAATCTGTCAGAACTAAATGCTAAAGAATAACAGTTGACCGCTTGTCCGTCAGCGGACGGATATGAATATGGGACAAACAAAAAAGACTCATTGAACAAACAACAAGTCTTTTCTTTTCTTGTAGCGAGAAGGAGATTTGAACTCCTGACCTCCGGGTTATGAATCCGGTGCTCTAACCAACTGAGCTACCTCGCCATTTTTTAAGTGTGCAAATATAAGAGAATTGTTAATTCTTTAAAAATAAAATCCATTTTCTTCAAAAATTCTCTTCAAACCTTGATAAAAACTAAACTAAACACCTGTATAACAACACATAATTACAACTAGATTAAGCAATAAAATTCTTTTTCTTTTGTTTCTAAATCAAATAGAAAGCCGTAATTTTATACTTTACTAAACAAAAAATATTTTTTTGTACATGAATACAAAGTCGATTTTTAGTTTTATCATATTTGTAACCCTGTCATTCTTTGGGTTATCAGTTCCGTTATCGGGAACTTACACGATCAATTCATCTTTGCCCACTGGAGGAACTAATTACATCTCCTTTTCCTCTGCTACGGCTGATCTTATTGCGAATGGAGTTTCTGGTCCTGTCACATTTTTAGTAAAGCAAGGAACGTATACCGAACAAATTTCAATCAGTTCAATAACTGGAGCGAGCTCAACGAATACTATTCGGTTCGTGGCAGATCCGACTAATACATTACCTTCAGAAATTGCTTTCAACTCTGCAACCTCTGCAGCAACGAACTATGTAGTACAGTTTAATGGAACTTCCTTTATTTCGTTCGATAGCCTAACCCTTTCCTCCTCAACAGGAACTTCTTTTGGAACCGTTATTGATTTTATCGGACTAAATTCAACCATTTCGGTAACAAACTGTCAACTCAATGGATCGAGAAATCTAAGTGGATCTACAAATTTTGCGGTAGTAAATAAAAACTCGACAAATACCAATATCATCAATAATTTGATTTTTGAGAATAATAGTATAAATGGAGGTTCTTACGGACTATACTTATATGGAAGGTCATCAGGACGAATGGCAAACTTCTCAATAAAGAACAATTCTATAATGAATGTAACCAAAGGGTTTGTGCATGCAGAATATTGCAGCAATCTCTTGATTGAAAACAACGATTGCTTTGACGATTCATTAAGCACTCAAAACTTACAAGGGATTTATGTGTCTCGCGCTGACTCTGCTGTAGATATTAAGAAAAATAATTTATACGTTAAATCTGTCGCTGGTTACAACTACGGAATTAGAGTGAACTATCTATTTGGTTCTACTACTCGATACACCACAATTGAAAACAACATGATAGCGATGAAATATGCTACCGCTGGTGGTCAATATGGAATTAGGATAGAAAATTGTATTTATCAGAATGTATACCACAACAGTGTGCGTATTGATCATACCAACCCAAGTCACTCAGTAGCTATTGATATTTCGGGAATAGGTGGAACAACTTACGGAAAAACAAACGTGGTTAACAATATTTTTGTGAATAACCAAGGTCAAAAAGCATTTGAATACACAAACTATGGAGGCACCTATTTTGATTCTTTGAATTACAACATCTATTACTCCACCGGATCTGGGTTCAAGTACGAATCGACCACCACAGGTTCCCTTTCTGCCTTTCAAGCGGCTTCTGGGCAAGATGCCAATAGTTTGTTTGGCGATCCGGGATTTGTCTCAGGAAAAGACCTTCATCTCACAGGTACACTTGCCAATAATGTGGGAGACAACTCTATAGGAGTTACCACCGATATCGATGGTCAGTCTAGACCGCTCTTTCCCCTAACCACCGTAGACATTGGAGCCGATGAGTACTCACTTACTGCCTGCCCGCCACTTTCAGCTATTTCGAGTGTTGAAATAAGAAGCGACTCTGCTACTATAACTTGGCTACCTGGACCCGGAGACATTTCTTGGATTATGGAATATGGAGCACCTGGTTTTTCAGTTGGATCAGGAACTAGCTTTTCGTCATCGAACGACACCACAGGGATCTCTGGGCTTTCAGCCAGCACTTGTTATGATGTGTATGTAAAAAGTGTGTGTGCTTCTGACACTACTGCTTTTATTGGGCCTTTTAATTTCTGCACTCCATGTGCCTCTTTCTCTGTTCCATTCTCTGAGGATTTTACAACAATGTCAGCAACGGGACCACCAACTTGCTGGAAAGAAAGCAAGGGAATGCTTGGACTTAATTCTACTTTAATAGAAGGCTATACAGCTTGGACTTTGGATGATTTTGGAAACCAAACGGGACTGGGTACCGGTTCAGCAAGATGCGAATTGAGATACACTAATATCAATGAATGGTTAACCTCCCCGATAATTAACATTGGAAACGGTTCTACGCCATACCAATTAGAATTTGATATTGCCGTTACTCAAAGAAACTCCTCACTTGCACCAGTAGGCGGAACCATAGCTTTTGACGACAAAATAGTAGTTCTCATTTCCACAGATTACGGAGCAACTTGGTCAGACACCAATATTTTGCGTCAGTGGGATTCAACTGATCTCCCATCGCATTTGGGCGAGCTATTTACCTACAACCTCACCGCAGCAGGTTATACCGGTGATATCCAAATTTCTATTTACACCCAATCCACTATTAACAACGATGGAAACGAGGTATTCATTGATAATTTTAAAATTATCCCTGCACCTAGTTGCCCAAGTCCTTCCATGCTCGCATACTCTTCTAGCACGACAAATTCTATTACGGCTCAATGGGTCAATGGTGCAAGTGATGTTTCTTGGTTACTAGAATATGGAACCGTAGGTTTCTCTCCAGGTTCAGGAACCACCCTCCCTATTTCAACTTCTGGTACGGGAACTATCAACGGATTAAACCCAAGTACTTTGTATGACATTTACCTTACTAGTATTTGTAGTGCCACGGACACAAGTAGAACAATTGGACCATTGAAAGCACAAACTCAGTGTGCTCCAATTACAGATTTCTGCGAAGGATTTGAGGCAAATGTAGACTCCAGCGGCATCCCTCCTTGTTGGAACGCTTTTATTAATTCAACTTCCGGATCGTTCGCTTATACAAAATCAAATTTTGGTTCAGCTTGGGCGTATCAAGGAGATTATGCCTTAGAAATGAACAGCGCGCTAGACGGATCTTCGTTAATGATTCTGAGCACACCTGAGCTTTCTAATCTCTCTGCTGGAACGCACAGAATTAATTTTTGGGCGAAAGAACAAGGTTCAAGCGGTTTGTCTAAATTAGTAGTTGGAACCATGTCGAACCCGAACAATCCCGCTACCTTCAATCCTATTGATACGATATCATTGACTACTGGTTATACTAATTACATAGTTTCCTTGACAGGATATACCGGAACAGATAACTACGTTTCATTCTTGTGGCAAGCCCAAGGAACTCGTGATAGAGTAAACATCGATGAAGTATGCTGGGAAGAAGATGCATCCTGTAACAAAACTACCTCCGCTGTTATATTGAATCCAGGGTTAGATTCTTCTAACCTCAACATTGGATGGAACAATGATACGGCTAAAGCAAGCTACCTTATCTCCTACGGAAGCGCTGGGTACAATCCTGCTACGGGGACAGAACTTGGGAACTTAGCTACTACTGTCAACTTTAACTCAATAACTGGATTAACTCCCGTGACAGAATACTGTTTCTGGGTAAAAGCAATCTGTACAAATGGAGATACTAGCAAGTGGGCAGGACCTTATTGCGCATCAACAGGATGCCCGGACTCTTACTCTGTGACCTACACACAAGACTTTACGGAATACCTACCCGATTGTTGGGAGGAAAAAGAGGGAGTTCTTACTGCAACAGGAACAAATTTCAGAACAGGAACCACCTCCAACTGGGCCTCTAGGCAATTTGCTAACCAAGGAAGTAATTTTGGAGCCAATCTTCAAGTTTATGGTTCCTCTGTTGACGAGTGGCTTATCTCGCCTTCTATCAATTTTGGTAGCGATCCTAACAATTGGAAAATTGTAGAGTTCGACTATGCTTTGACCGATTACTTGACAACAGCTCCTGGCGCATTTTCTCCTGATGATTCTGTGATTTTGGTTGCTTCTTATGACAATGGGACAACTTGGGATACCTCAGGAATAATTGGATTGTGGGATGCTAGCACACTTGTAAGCCCAGGAACAAACAGATTTGTGAAAGTGATTAAAAACAAAACTGGCAAAGTGAAATTTGGATTCTATGGACGTTCTACAACTGCCAACAACAATAATAGGTTCCATCTAGACAACTTTGTAGTACGAGATACTACTCCTTCTACAATTGGACTAAATGAACTTAGTCATACAGAAAGATTTTCGGTGTATCCAAACCCCAACCAAGGAGAATTCCAATTGAGGAACAAAGACAAGTCAGGAGTCTTTCAAGTTACTTTAATGGATACCAAAGGAAGAATTGTATTTTCAGAAAACACGTATTTCCAATCAAACGAATCAAAAAAATACATGTTAAACAAAGTTTCTAAAGGAATTTACATCATTCTGATACAAGACGAAACGAACATTGAACAATATCGCGTAATAGTTCAATAACTTAACTCTTAACAACAATAAAAGGAAAGCCCAACCGCTTTCCTTTTTTTTTTACAAGAAGAATCTGATCGAGTAGAATCATTGGTCAGATTAATCGTACTTTTATCTTACCAAATGAAGAG
>Ga0255773_10000700_pt1 | contig 35121 bp, 27 predicted proteins | sample 011ome_17_FD_179971 | JGI IMG/M metagenome (GOLD analysis project Ga0255773, IMG submission 179971) | Coastal salt marsh microbial communities from the Groves Creek Marsh, Skidaway Island, Georgia - 011502XT metaG (version 2) | ecosystem: Environmental > Aquatic > Marine > Intertidal zone >... | reverse complement strand
GAAAGAATCGTCCATCTGGAAATCATTTGCGCTCATGGTATATAGTGTTTTGTTTTAGACTTATCTTAAAACTAGACAATCCAAAAGTTGATTCCACAAAAAGATTTTCTCCGTTATTAACAATTTCGTTTTTTGATTTTGTGGGAGTTAGGGGTTTTGTTTTTGATAACTTAAAGTTTACATAGTCATATTGCTTCAGCCCTTTGTTCAAATTTGTAAGAGACGTACCGCAGAAATGAAAAAACAGACCCTTGTTTACTTCCTCCTTTTAATTCTCTTGCCCATTTGTTCCCAAGCACAGACCGGTGCCAGGGCGGAATACATCCGAACTTACGCGCAAATTGCTGTGGATGAAATGAATAGATCGGGAGTTCCTGCCTCCATTACTTTGGCACAAGGGATTTTAGAGAGCGGAAATGGCAAAAGTGAATTGGCCGCCAAATCAAATAATCACTTTGGAATTAAATGCCATCAAAGCTGGACGGGTGAGCGGGTATATCACGACGATGATGAAAAGGGCGAATGCTTCCGCAAATACAAAAATGTACGCCACAGCTTTGAGGACCATACAGACTTTTTAGTGCGTGGAAGCCGTTATGATTTTCTTTTTGAGTTAGACCCGACAGATTACAAGGGGTGGGCCCATGGTTTAAAGAAGGCCGGATATGCAACCGCGTCCGATTATGATGACCGCCTAATAAAGATCATTGAAGACGAAATGCTCTACCTCTACGACCAAGGTAAGGCCGTGCCGGAAGGTTCGGGACTCGCGCAAACCGCGTCGGGAACAGCTACGGGACCGGTCAAGGATGCCAAGGGAAGAGTGATTAAAAATCCGAGAGAAAAGTTTTTAGTTCGCCGGATGGTGGAAACCGGTACACGCGTTCCATTTGTGTTATTGCAAGAAGGAGAACGTATTGAATATGTTGCCGATTCCTTGAACCTACCCGTAGCGGCATTGCTCCAGTTTAATGATTTGAGCTGGGAATCGGACCTTAACGAGGGGGACCGCATCTATATTGATGAGAAGAAAGGTCGCGGTGCGGAGAAAACCACCACAGTGCGTCAAGGAGAAACCATGCATGACATCAGCCAACGTGAACAGGTTAAACTCTACAAACTTTATAAGTTCAATACGTTCAATGTCGGTTATCAGCCGATGGCCGGCGATGAGATTCGACTCCGTCCCGAAGGCTTGATTAAGCGGTTACGGCATTGAGACTAATGCACTTTCTCAAAGATTTTTTGGAGGGCGAAGAGTAGCACATACAGCCCAACGCCAATGGTTCCAATGAGCAGTAGCGTAGGTGCACCCATGAGGTGGAACAGTTTAAAAACGACGCTCCCTAGTAGACCAATGGCTCCTAAGATGCCCGAGAATTTCATAAACTTTTTCATGAACCCTAAGATAGGTTCTGTGTGTTATATCTTTGCATTGTCTCAAAGGGGTGCCCAGAAAGTCTTCGGACCTACGGGCTGAGAACATACCCATAGAACCTGGGCAGGTAATGCTGCCAAGGAACGAAAGCAATATTTGTGTAACTACACGTTATTGCCCCTTGACGTGGTTTTAAAAGACCAATTTTCATGAAAAAAATCATGTACTCCGCAGCCGCTGTAGCACTGTCGCTATTTGCCACTGCACAAGAATCGACCGATACGATCATGGTCGATATCATTCCGCTGCCTCGCCTTGAACTTAGCGAGGTGAATGTATTGGGTACTTGGGCCCAGAAAGAGGATCCCATTGCTCAAATCAACTTGACTAAAAAGGATGTCGATGCCCTCAACACGGGGCGTGATCTTCCTTATGTACTGCAAGATGTCGCTGGCGTCGTTAGTTTCTCTGATGCCGGAAACGGCGTGGGATACACGAACATGCGCGTGCGCGGTTCAGACATCACCCGTATCAACGTATCGCTTAACGGTATTCCTATGAACGATGCGGAGAGCCATGGCGTGTTTTGGGTGAATACACCAGACCTTATGTCTTCCACCAATGCGGTCCAATTACAAAAGGGAGTAGGAACCTCGACAAACGGATCTGGCGCCTTCGGAGCCACCCTTGGAATGAGCACGCTAGGCGCTGGTGATAAGAGCGCACGCCTAACCTTAGGTGCAGGTTCATACGGCACACAACGCGCGACCTTCCAAGCGAGTACCGGCCGCACCAAAGACGGCTTTTGGATGAACACCCGTATTTCTTCAATCACCTCAGACGGATATGTGGAGCGCGCATCCTCCGACCTGCAATCGTACTATGTAAGTGCTGGTTTTGCCGGTGGCGGTCATTACGTTGAGGCCATTCGATTCGGTGGGGGCGAACGTACCTATCAAGCATGGTACGGCATTGATTCCACGACCATGTATGGCGGCGCTTGGGATGCGGCACCACGTTCGAACTTCGCGGGGGCTATTTATGACGATATGTGGAACGTCGTAGGTACTTACGACGACCAAGTAGACAATTACGGTCAGGAGCATACCCAGTTGCACTACCGTTACGCTAACCTCTTCGGAGGCACCTTCGCAGCGGCCTTACACCACACCGCGGGCGCCGGATATTACGAAGAATACAACCAAGGCGCCGTCCTAGGATTGAGCTTCATGGATTTTGGCCTCATGCCGTATTACACTGCTTCAGGTGATACCGTGGCCTATGGAGATGTGGTCACTCGCAAGTGGTTGGACAATGACTTCTATGGTGCAATTTCTTCTTGGACCTATGATCGCAATAACCACCGCATTCAGCTTGGCGGCGGGGTGCACCGTTACGATGGCGCACACTTTGGCCGTGTCATTTGGGCGAATAACCCAAACGTAAGTACCCTTGATGGCAACTATTACGACGGCGATGCCCGTAAGGACGATGCGAATATCTACGCGAAATACGCTTTGACTAGTAACAACCTTTTGGTCTATGTAGATGCGCAATACCGCTATGTCAACCACAGCTCGACGGGTGGCTCAGCGACGGGACCGGCAAACTTTGACCGCACGTTCAACTTTTTCAATCCAAAGGTTGGGTTGACCTATGACCTTGGCAAAGACCAAATCTTGGGTGCCTATGCGGGGGTCGGCCACCGCGAGCCAAACCGATCGGATTTGCAATATGCCTATGATGCGAATGCCATGAAAGCTGAGCGCATGTTGGACGTGGAGTTGAACTACCGTAAAGCGGCCGACAAATGGGCTTTTGATGTGAACGCCTATCGTCAGCAGTACCAAAACCAATTGGTCCTTACAGGTGCAATCGACGCTCAGGGATACCCAATCCGAGCGAACGTAGGAGATAGCTACCGCCAAGGTTTGGAGTTTACGGGTGCATATGAGTTGACTTCGGCGCTTTCTGCGACGGCCAATGTGGCATTGAGTCAGAATGTAAACGTGAATTGGTGTAGTAATCCGCCTACATGTCTCGTCGGAAATACACCTATTGCCTTCTCTCCTGGCGCAGTAGCTAGTGCACGTTTGACGTATGCTAAGAAAGGTTTTGAGGCAACCCTTTGGAATCAATACGTAGGCAAACAGTACATGTCGAACGAAGGCCTTGAGGCACACCGTCTACCGTCCTATCACATCATCAATGCACGTACCTCGTACACTTGGAATTGTTCCGACATGCAGCGCTTAATAGGGTTCGTGGAGTTCAGAAACTTGGGAAATACTTCCTATGCAGCCAATGGATATATGTGGGGCGATATCCCGTACTACTATGCCCAGGCAACCTTCAACATCATGACGGGTTTGACCTTCGAGTTTTAGGCCGAAAAATTTTAGGCATTAAAAAACCCCCGCGGGCGCAGCCCGCGGGGGTTTTTGTTGATCGTTATTCTGCTTTCATCGTACGCAAGATCTTCTGCAGCTCGCTTTTAACATAGGCGAGTTTTTCCAGGACCTCGACTTTGTCGACGGAATCTTTCTTGTTGCCGCTGAGGTGCTTTCGCGCGCCCTCCAGCGTATATCCGCGTTCATTCACCAAGTGGTTGATGGTCGCGATTAGTCGAACATCGTCTTGGCTGAACTTGCGCTTTCCTTTACCCGTCTTTTTTGGGCTAAGTTGTTTGAACTCCTTCTCCCAGTAGCGCAAGTTGGACGTGTTAAGGTCAAACATGGCTGCGACCTCACCGATATCATAATAGAGTTTGTCCAATTGCGGGACCATAAGTAGTGTTTAAGTACACCTAAAGATAGCACACTCTTACGTGCACCCAAAAAAATTAATCGAAGCTCTGGTTTGAGTGGCTGCTCAACTCCAGCATCATCTCGTACTCCTCAGGACTTAAATCGTTGAAGAAGTAGTTGATTGGGTTGATTTTACGACCGTCTTTGATTACCTCATAGTGCAAGTGCGGTGCTGTTGAACGGCCAGATGAACCTATGTAGCCAATTACATCGCCACGCTTTACTTTCTGTCCGCGTTTGACATCTACCTTACTCATGTGTGCGTACAAGGTTTGGTAACCGTAACCGTGATCAATAACAATGTGGTTTCCATAGCCAGCGCGTGAACGCTTGTAGGTACTTACCTTACCGTCTCCTGTAGCGTAAATAGGGGTTCCTGTTGGTGCGGAGAAATCAGTTCCCGTATGAAGCTTGCGAACCTTGTAAATAGGGTGGATGCGGTAGCCGTAGCCAGAAGCCATTTTCTTTAAGTCTTTGTTTGCAACGGGTTGAATGGCAGGAATGGAGGCAAGCATCTGCTCTTTATCGCGAGCCATTTCGACCACATCGTCAAAGCTTTTGGTCTGCACGTATGCGCGGTTGGCAATCTGATCTAACTTCTTACGTGTGTCGATCAAAAGGTCTGAATTATTGAAACCTTCGAGGTTTTTATAGCGGTTAGCACCCCCGAATCCAGCAGTGCGAACTTCGTTTGGAATTGGACCCGCCTCAAAAATGGTGCGGTAGATTTCATCATCGCGTTTTTCGATGTCGCTCAGGACGTTGGCCAATTGGTCCAATTTACCGTTCATCAAATCATACTGAATGACCATATTGTCCAGCTCACGCTTCATTCTGCGCTCTTTCGGACTCTCGAACCAAAGGTCTGCAGCCATGTAAAACACCAATCCAAAAGCCATAGAAACGATTGCGAAGATGCCCGCCTCTTTCAAGCGAACCTTCCAATTTCTATCTATCTTTTTGTAAGACAGGGTTTTAGAATCGTATGTGTATTTTACTTTAGCCATACTTTGTGCGTTATTTTTGCTAAGACGCAATACTTACGCGAATATTGTGCCACAAAGAAACAATTTTCAATAAAAACCTTAACTATCCCTTTTAGGGAATTTTACACAGTATGCTGACTTCTAAAGAGATACGTCGCAAATTTTTGGAGTTTTTTGAACAGAAAGGCCATGAGATTGTGCCATCGGCGCCGGTAGTGAATAAATCGGACCCTACACTCATGTTTATTAACGCGGGTATGAACCCGTTTAAAGACTTCTTTTTGGGCAACGCGACGCCTAAAAATGCACGTATTGCTGACACACAAAAATGTCTTCGCGTTAGTGGTAAGCACAATGATTTAGATGAGGTTGGCCACGATACCTACCACCACACATTGTTTGAAATGTTGGGAAACTGGTCCATCGGCGATTACTTTAAGGAGGATGCCATTAATTGGGCTTGGGAATTGTTGACTGAGGTATATGGCCTCGAAAAGGATCGATTGTATGTGACCGTCTTCGGCGGTGATGAAGGCGATGGCTTGCCTCGTGACAATGAGGCCGCGGGTCTATGGGGACAACACGTTGCTGCCGACCGAATTCTAGACGGAAGCAAAAAAGACAACTTCTGGGAGATGGGTGAAAGTGGGCCTTGTGGTCCGTGTAGCGAGGTTCATATTGACTTGCGCAGCGACGCAGACCGCGCAGCGGTTTCGGGTGCTTCCTTAGTGAACGAAGACCATCCTCAAGTTGTCGAGATTTGGAACCTTGTATTCATGCAATTCAATCGTAAGGCTGATGGTAGTCTAGAAAACCTGCCGGCTCAGCACATTGATACGGGTATGGGCTTCGAGCGTCTGTGTATGGCTTTGCAAGGCAAGCAGTCGAACTACGATACCGATGTTTTTACACCATTATTGAATAAAATCTCGAGCATTTCAGGCATTGCGTACGGCAAAACCGAAGCTACAGATATTGCCCAACGTGTTATTGCTGACCACATCCGTGCCGTTGCTTTTGCCATTGCTGATGGCCAATTGCCTTCGAGCTCAGGTGCCGGTTATGTCATCCGTCGCATTCTGCGTCGTGCCATCCGATACGGCTTTTCTTACTTGGATTTGAAATCGCCTTTTATGTTCCAATTGGTAGAGACCTTGGAAGCGCAAATGGGTGAATTCTTCCCTGAAATCACCGCTCAGAAATCTTTAGTGATGAAGGTGATTGAGGAGGAGGAGTTGAGTTTCTTGCGCACCTTGGCTCAGGGCCTAGCGAAATTGGACGATTTCCTGGCCGAGGGCAATAAGACTTTAGATGGAAAGCGTGCTTTTGAATTATACGATACCTATGGATTCCCAATCGACCTCACAGAACTCATCATGCGTGAGAACGATAAGGTCGTCGATATGGCTGAATTCACTGCGGAGATGACCGCGCAAAAAGAGCGTTCTCGTGCTGCGACCAAACTCAGTACGGACGACTGGACCGTTCTCGAAGAGGACGATCGCGAGGAGTTCGTGGGCTACGATTACACCTCCGCGGAGGTGCGCATCACACGCTACCGCAAGGTGAGCGCTAAAAACAAAGAGTTCTACCAGTTGGTATTGAGCCTTACCCCATTCTACCCTGAAGGGGGTGGCCAAGTAGGGGATACCGGTTCATTGGTTCAAAACGATCAGAAAATTGGCATCTTCGATACCAAGAAAGAGAATGGCATCATTGTTCATTTTGCAAAAGAATTGCCTGCTGATTTGAGTGGGAATTGGACCGCACAGGTGAGCGAGAGCAAGCGTCGTGAAACGGCGAAAAACCACAGCGCTACCCACTTGATGCACGAAGCACTGCGTGAAGTATTGGGCACGCATGTGGAGCAAAAGGGATCCTTGGTGAACTCCGACTATTTGCGATTCGATTTCTCGCACTTCCAAAAGGTAAGTGAAGAAGAGCTCTTACAAATTGAGACTCTAGTCAATCAACGCATTCAAGCGAATTATCCACTAGAGGAGCACCGTAACATTCCTATAGCCGAGGCCAAGGAAATGGGTGCAATGATGCTCTTTGGTGAGAAATACGGCGATACCGTTCGCGCTATAAAGTTTGGCTCATCCATCGAATTGTGTGGTGGTATCCATGTGCCAGCAACCGGATCAATCGGGTTGTTTAAAATTACAAGCGAAGGGGCTGTTGCAGCCGGAGTTCGCCGCATCGAAGCCATGACCGGTGCCGGTGCTATGAACTACGTGAATACAGCGCTCGCAAACTTCAAAGCTGCCGCAGAGGTGCTGAAAAACCCTAAAGATCTCGCTGGAGCCATTCAGCAGCTGAAGGATAAAGAAGCCGCAGCACAGAAAGAAGTAGAGGCCTTGCGCAAGGAAAAGGCGATGGCTGCTGCTCAGGATCTTGAAAATAATTCAGAAGATTACGGTGGTGTTCGCGCCATTGTTGCCCGCACCAATATGGACGGCGGCAGCGTAAAAGACATGGTCTTCAAGCTGAAAAGTCAGGGAAATACACTTGTGATTTTCGCAAATGCTTGGGAAGGAAAAGCAACTGTAAGCATTGGAGTGAGTGATGAATTAGTAGCCGGCAGAGGTTGGCACGCTGGAAATGCAGTTCGCGAACTCGCCAAGCACATCCAAGGCGGTGGTGGAGGTCAGCCTGCATTTGCAACCGCTGGCGGTAAGAACCCGGAAGGTTTAGATAAAGTATTGTCCGATTGGAAAAACCACTTTGCATTATGAAAATCCTAAAGAATTGGGCCATTGCCATGGCACTCGTTGTGCCTGCATTGGCATGGGCGCAGCCGAAAAACCAAACCATAGAATACTTTACGGATGATAAGGTGCGCGACACGCGTTTCTCCTTCCAATTGCTCTATGCACCGGAATACGCCTCCCGTCGTCTGGCGCTCTATGAGCCAGTAAAAGATGGAAACGAAATCTATGCACTTACCTCTGAGGATGCAGGAGCAGTCTATGGTCAGCGTATGGGATTGATGTCCTTTTTCGAGCTTCGCGAAATGTTCCACTTGGGCATTGGATTTACGACTGTGAATTCTGGATTTGTGACCAAAGGTTTTGCAGCTTTTGATCAAAATGCAGTATTCCAAGATACCATTGCAAATCTCGCGGCAACAACGCGTTTCGAAGCCATTGCCATTCCCATTCAAATCATCTTCCATACACAGATGACGGACGTTTGGGCGTTGCAAGTAGTTCCTTCTTACGATTTGATATTCATGCAAAAAATCGAACGTCAGTGGGAGGATGGAGCACCCAATTATTCAACAGATGCAGTTACTGGGGCCCTCGGTCTTATGTACCAGCGCGGTTCGGATACGAAATACCACAACGGCTTCAATGGCGCCATCGGCTTTGCGCTTGGGAATGAATTCCGAGTGGCAAATGATTTGGTCCTTACCCTGCGCGGTGAATTCCGACTAGGTTTGCTGCCTATGAACAATGCTGATGTGGGTCTTCGTGAGATTCCTTACAGCTTGGGATTGGCCACGGGATTCCGTTATTACCTCTAAGGCAAAAAAACTTGCACATAAAAAAAGCCCGGGCATCCGCCCGGGCTTTTTTATGAAGTCCAAAAAATTTTACTCGGCACTGGCTGAATCGGCCGCCTCACTAGAAGCTGCCTCAGCATCTTCTTCCGTTGTGGCTTCGGCGCTCTCGTTGAGCATTTCAACCATTCGTGCAGTGATATCAAACTCGTCATTCGCGTAGATGATCTGACCGCCTTCTTCGTAGAGTAGGATAAAGTCTAGGTTCAGGTCTTCCTTCAATACTGCAATAGCCTCATCCATATCCGCTTTGAGCATATTGGCCAAGTCCGTTTGCTTGCGCATTAAGCGTTCTTGAGCTGCTTGTTCAACCTGCTGGTATTGCTGCTGTACGCGCATCAAATCAGCCTCATTAGCGTTGCGTTGGCTCTGCGTCATTTTAGCGGCCTCTTGTTGGTACAAGGCGATGTTTTCTCGCAAGGTTTGCTGACGGCGTTGTAAATCTGCAACGATCTCTTGCTCCTCAGCTTGAAGTTCATTGGCCAATTCTTGGAAATAGGTGTATTGGCTCTGTAATGAATCAATACGAACATAGGCCAAACGAATGCCTTTCTGCGTGTTTTCTACTGCTGCAGGTTGGCTACAGCTGGCCAACAGCGAAAGACCGATTGCGGCCACAAAGAATTTTTTCATCTTAATAATCTAGGTTGTTCAATACATTCTCGTCTACAAGCTTTGGTACCGTCACCTTCAAATTTGGGGTGCGTTCCATCTCGCGCTCAATGGCGAATATAGCTTCTTTATTTCTTGCCCACGACCTTCTCGCAATACCATTATTTACATCGTAAAGCAGCATGTTTTCCAGCTTGCGCTCTGCCGCATCCGAACCGTCAAGCAGCATTCCGAAGCCGCCGTTGATCACCTCGCCCCAGCCAACGCCACCGCCGTTATGGATGCTCACCCAGGTAGCGCCTCGAAAGCTATCGCCAATGACGTTTTGGATGGCCATATCTGCCGTAAAGCTCGATCCGTCATAAATATTTGACGTTTCGCGGTACGGACTATCGGTACCACTAACGTCGTGGTGGTCACGGCCCAATACAACAGGCCCAATCTTTCCGGCAGCAATGGCTTTGTTGAAGGCACGCGCGATTTCAATACGGCCTTCACTATCGGCATACAGGATGCGCGCCTGAGAGCCCACGACCAATTTATTTTCCTTCGCGCCTTTGATCCAACGAATGTTATCGTCCATCTGCTGGCGAATTTCGGCTGGTGCCTTGGCCATTAAGCCTTCCAAGACCTCTTGTGCGATGGCATCTGTTTTATCTAAATCGTCCGGATTGCCAGAAGCACATACCCATCGGAAAGGACCAAAGCCGTAGTCGAAACACATCGGCCCCATGATATCCTGAACATAGGACGGGTAGCGGAAGTGCTCGCCATTAGCATCCATGATTTCTGCGCCCGCACGAGAGCTTTCCAGTAAGAATGCATTACCGTAGTCAAAGAAATACATGCCCTTTTCTACCAGCGCATTGACGGCTTGCACGTGGCGCTTCAAGGTCGCTTGGATGCGTACTTTGAATTCTTTAGGGTTATTCGCCATCATTTCGTTCGACTCCTCGTAACTCATGCCTTGTGGGTAGTAACCGCCCGCCCAAGGGTTGTGCAACGACGTTTGATCAGAGCCAAGGTCAACATGAACATTACGTTCCACCATGCGCTCCCACAAGTCTACAATGTTTCCGATGTAGGCGATGCTGCGTGCACGCTTTGCTGCTTGGAACTCAAGTGCCATATCGATTGCCTCGTCGGTACTGCTCGTAATTTCGTCCACCCAGCCCTGCTCGTGACGCTTATAAGCCGCTTTTGGGTTGATTTCCGCAGTGATGCTCACCACTCCAGCAATATTTCCTGCTTTAGGCTGCGCTCCAGACATGCCGCCCAATCCCGCAGTGACAAATAGTTTCCCTTCCGGTCCACCAGTAGACTTCATGCGTGCAGCATTCAATACCGTGATGGTCGTTCCATGCACGATGCCTTGTGGGCCAATGTACATATATGATCCCGCGGTCATTTGACCGTATTGGGTAACACCAAGGGCATTGAATTTTTCCCAATCGTCCGGCTGGCTGTAATTCGGAATCATCATGCCATTGGTCACCACCACGCGCGGGGCTTCTTTGGTGGAAGGAAAGAGGCCCATTGGGTGACCGCTGTACATGTGTAGGGTCTGCTCCTCAGTCATCTCGCTGAGGTATTTCATCGTCAAGAGGTATTGTGCCCAATTCTGGAACACGGCTCCATTGCCGCCATAGGTAATGAGCTCTTCTGGGTGTTGCGCCACCGCTGGATCTAGGTTGTTCTGGATCATCAACATGATGGCCGCCGCCTGAGGCGTCTTGCACGGGTATTCTTCAATCCCACGAGCATGCATGGCGTACGAAGGCTTGAATCGGTACATGTAAATGCGTCCAAATTCTTTAAGCTCAGCTAAAAATTCTGTGGCCAATTCCGCATGCCACTCTTCAGGGAAGTAGCGCAGCGCGTTTTCAAGGGCCAATTTTTTCTCATTAGGGGTTAGAATGTCTTTGCGTTTAGGAGCGCGATTGACATCCGTAGGAATTTCACGTTTCGAAGGCAGGTGGTTAGGAATGCCTTGAGCGATCTCACGTTGAAAGTCTGTCATGGTTCTAATCTCGGTTTACTCTGTGTGTTTTTTTATCGTATCCGTATGGGCAATGCTTACAACCACTTTGGCAGCAGTAGCCGCGCTTTAAGTGGTACTTTTCAGTGAAGACAATGAAGCCCTCGGGGCTCTTGTAATAGTCTTCCGGATCCAAGTCTTTTTTAAACATGTCCGATTACGGATTTTTTGGGTCCTCCAAAGGTAAGGCACCTTAGCTTTGTATCATGGAAAGTTCCCAATTCCCCTTCACAACACCTTCGCCCGTCCAAAAGTTGGCGGTGCTGCCTGAATTGGATCTTTATATAAAGCGCGATGACCTCATTCATCCCATTGTTTCGGGAAATAAATGGCGCAAGCTGAAAGGCTTCTTTGATCAGATACCAAAAGGGCAATCCATTTTAACCTTCGGTGGTCCGCATAGTAATCACCTGCCCGCGGCTGCCTTCGCTGCTCAGTTTTTTGGGCATCCCATCATAGGAATCGTGCGTGGGGAGGAATTGAACGCCACATCCAATGCGAACTTGAGGTATTGCCAAAGTCAAGGAATGAAACTTCATTTTATTTCTCGGTCCGCCTATCGTGAGCTTAGAAATGTAGGGTGGCAAATTTCAATCGCGCAGGAGGAACTTTGGGAAGCATCTCATGCTCGAATATTGCCCGAAGGTGGCGCTGGAGCTCACGCACTTGAAGGTTGCGGCGAGATTTGGAAGGAATTGACCAATGTGCCCGATCACCTCGTGTTGGCATCAGGGACGGGAACCACAGTCCAAGGCATCCTTCGTGCGATGCCGGAAAACTCGAATACACATGTTCACGTGGTTAGCGCAGTCAAAGGGGCGAAAAGAGAATCGGACGCCGTTCAAACGTTGGCGTGGTCAAAAGGGATTGACCTGCATTGGGAAGACGAAGTGCACTTTGGCGGCTTCGGTAGATGGTCTACAGCACTGCTTACTCTGAAATCCGAATTCGAAGCAAAGTCGGGTATAATCATTGACCCCAATTATAATGCGAAAGTCTTGGCGTATTTACACCGACAGCAACTCCCCGGAAAAGTTCTTTGGTTGCACACGGGCGGTGTGACCTTTTAGACCATTTCCTCCAATAATCGGAGAACCTCCTTTTCGACCTCGTCAGAATCCCAGCGTTCTTGGATGTTTTCCATGGCTAGTATTTGTTCCATGATACGATCGTGACGCTCGCCTTCTGCTTTGGCTTCGTGATAAGGGATATTGGTGAATTTCACTTGTGTGTACAGCGGGGTCCATTTCTCAGGATGATTTTTCTGTACTTTTTGCTCAATGCGTTTTCTCAATTGGAAACTTGGGTCGGCCACGAGATCCCGCATCTCTATGAAGTTGCGAAGACTCAAATCAACCAATGCGTTACCAGCGGGAACACGAAGTTCCGTGTAACGGTCAAGGACCGCGTTCATATCGCTGTCGCCATGTTCGTCGAGAAGTTCAAGAAATACTCGGACATCCTCTAAAGATCCATTCATTCCTTCCCCATAGAAAGGCACCGTCGCATGTGCAGCATCGCCAATAAGCATGGTGTTCCCAGCCCAGTGGTACGGGTTGCATCGAATGCAAGCAAGGGCTGAGGTGGGATTGTTTTCCCACTGTTCCTCTAAGTCAGGAATAAGCGGAATGGCATCCTTGAAGTACTTTTCGAAATAGCGCATCCCATCCTTACCCGTTGGCAAATGGTCCAATCCATATTCGCCCCCAAAAGGTGCGAAAACAGTTCCGGTAAAACCGTTGTCCGTGTTGGCCAATCCCATTAACATGAATTCTCTGCGCGGCCAGATGTGCAACGCGTCAATATTCAGCTGGGGGGTGCCATCTTCGGCTGCAGGAATATGTACCTCTTTATATCCGCTATCAATAAAGTCTTGACTGTAGTTGAAGCGAGGTTGTTTCATCATTGCGCCACGGACCGAGGAGCCTGCGCCATCGGCACCGACAATGAGGTCGGCTTGCATGCGTATCTTTTCTCCGCTAACAGAAAAATGAGCTGTTCCCGTTGTAAAATCAACGTGCTCACAGAAGGCATCAAAAGTGACCGTGACATTGGGTAGGGCCTCGGCCAATTCTACCAAAGTCTTATTCAATTCGCTTCGGCTAATGCTATGAATGGCCTTGCCTTCAATATTGTATTGAAAAAAAGTTTCGTTGCCTTCAAGGTCATGGATTTGGCGGCCATAGGCAGGAACTACTATCTCGCGAATGGCTTCTTCAATTCCTGCGTATGCAAAAGCGGTCCAGCCTCGGTGACTCACGACAAGGTTGATCGAGCGGCCAGATCCGTAGTTAGTTTTGCGTGGGTCTGGGCGTTTTTCCATCACGCTAACCTCATAGCCTTTTTTGCCCATGGCATAGGCCATGTAAGAACCAGCCAACCCTGCACCAACAATCAATACTTTTTTCATGCTTAGTGGTTTTTAAGGTAGGTAAGTAGAATTTCGCCGAACGCACGAATATCTTCAAAACTGCTGTACAACGGAACAGGGGCCATTCGAATAACATTAGGTTCACGCCAATCGGCAATGACACCTTCTTCCATCAGGTAATCAAAAAGTGGTCGGCCATAGCCGTGCACCAATAATGAGATTTGCGCACCACGTTCATCCAAAGGAGTGATGATTTCAAAATTACTGTCTGATGCTAGCGCTACTTCTTCTAGGACTTGTTGCAAATACGATGTAAGCTTTTTACTCTTCTCTCGGAGGTTTTCTAGTCCTGCGCGATCAAATAAATCCAAGCTTGCACGCAAGGGCGCCATCGCCATAACAGGCACATTGGAAAGTTGCCAGGCTTCAGCGGTAGGTATGGGTTTGAAGGTCTCTGGCATGGTAAAGCGAGTATCTTTATCATGTCCCCACCAACCCTCAAAGCGGGGAATGTCAGTAATGCCGTGGTGGCGTTCATGTACAAAATACCCTGCGGTAGCTCCAGGACCAGAGTTTATGTATTTGTAGTGGCACCAAGCGGCAAAATCCACATTCCAATCGTGTAGATGAAGTTCTACATTGCCCGCGCCATGTGCGAGGTCCCAGCCGACAATGATGCCTTTGTTTTGAGCATATGCCGTCAAGGTTTTCATATCGTGAACTTGTCCAGTGTAGTAGTTGACTCCGCCCACCATCATTAAAGCGATCTCATCGCCGTGCTGATCAATAGCCGCCATGAAGTCTTCTTTTCTAATGTGATGTTCTCCATCGCGCGGGCCAATTTCTACTAGATGTTCTTTTGGATCTAGTCCATGGAAACGCAGCTGCGATGCGAGCGCGTATTGGTCGGATGGGAAGGCTTTGGCTTCACATAGGATTTTGGTTCGTTTGCCGGAAGGGCGAAAGAAGCTGACCATGAGAAGGTGAAGGTTATTGGTCAAGGAGCCCATGACCACGACTTCTTCAGGTTTGCCGCCTACTAAATTGGCCAAGCTGTCCGTGAAAAATTCGTGATAAGGCATCCAGGGTCGGCGCGCATGAAAGTGACCTTCTACACCCCAGTTTTTCCAATCTTCGAGCTCTTCTTCCACATACGTCTGTGCCAATTTTGGCATGAGGCCAAGACTATTTCCGGTGAAGTATAGGGTGCTTTTCCCATTAATTACAGGGATGTGGAATTCATCTCGGAATGCACGCAAAGAATCTGCTGCGTCAAGGGATGCGGCATAGGCCGGATCTAATACGTTCATAGCTTCTGTTTTCGGGGCTCTAAAGTTAGGCAAAAAGAACCCATGCGCCCAAAAGAAGGAAGGGCAGTCCCTCAATCAATAAACTGTAGTATAAATCCCCAAACTTTGTGTTGGTGAGCAGCAATATTGTCGAAAAAAGCACATAAAAGCCAAAGGTGACCTCCAGTGGCATGCCTAAGTAATGCACTTGAAAAAAGTAACTGAGCCACAAAAGGAAATTTGCCATTGTGATGGTCGTGCGCGCACCTAAATAATGGGGAATGGTCTTAATACTCCCAGCGTCTATTTGCATATCCCGTACGTCAAAAGGTAGGGTTAATGCGGCAGTCCAAAAGAAGCGTTCCAAAACAGCCTCCATTGAAAAGCTACCGGCCATTAAGCCGGGGATTCCGGCACTTACATACGCCCAGATTCCAGCAATCAGGAATAATTTTAAGCCGGGAATAGCACGGAGTCCTCCGCCTTTGCGACTGAGGATGAATGGCAATGGATAGAGCGCTGCGATCAGCAGGCCAGCGGCATAAAAGAAGAATAGTTTCAAGCTTCCGAAATACAGCCAATAGACTAGCATGTAAGCAATGCCTAAAGCCATACTTAGTTGTGCAGTGCGTGGCATGGACGAACGCCATGCGCTTATTTTACTTTGTAGGCCTTCTGGTGATGGGGATTCGAATAATCGTGCAAATCCATAAAAGACTAAAGTGGCTGCAGCATTGAATCCAGCTAATGAATTGAATTCCCACCAAGTGGTGGTTTGAAACTCGGTCAAACGGGTCAAAGCCCATACCGCTCCTGCTACCCAAAAATTTGCGTAAACAAAGGGGCGAACAATGCCGTTAAGAATGTTTATAAACGGGTTGATATTTCGTGCCATTAACGTGCTATAAATGTACGTTTTGTTCCGGCTGTCTGCCTTACTTTTGTGCCATCTAATATCAACAGAACATGAAGCGCAATTCCTTTGCCTACAGACACATCGGTCCTAAAGCCGCCGAAACCTCAGAAATGCTACAAGTTGTTGGAGCAGAATCTTTGGATGCGTTAATCGACCAAACTGTGCCTAATACCATCCGTTTCCGTGGAGAGATGGACCTAAGTGAACCTATGACGGAAGCTGAGTTTGCTGCACATATCGGGGAGTTAGGTCAGAAAAATTCCATCTATACCACGTACATTGGAATGGGCTATCACCCTACGGTGTTACCCGGTGTGATTCAGCGAAACATCCTTGAAAATCCAGGATGGTATACAGCCTATACGCCTTACCAGGCAGAGATTGCTCAGGGTCGATTAGAGGCGTTGATGAACTACCAAACAATGGTTGTGGATTTAACAGGTATGGAGCTTGCGAATGCATCCCTTCTAGACGAATCCACTGCAGTAGCTGAAGCCATGAGCATGTTCTATGGAGCCATGTCTCGCGCTAAAAAGAAGGCTGGTGCAAACAAATTCTTTGTTGATGCCAACACTTTTCCGCAAAGCATTGCCTTGCTGAAGACGCGTACTGAGCCTATCGGTGTGGAATTGGTATTTGGTGATTACCGCACTTTTGAGCCCTCAGAGGAATTCTTTGGAGCATTGGTGCAATATCCGAATGCAGACGGTTCGGTTGAAGATTACCGTGCATTTGCGAAGAAATGCAATGAAGCTGAGGTTCAGCTTGTAGTTGCTTCTGATATCATGTCGCTTGTATTGTTAACGCCTCCGGGTGAATGGGGTGCAGATGCGGTTGTAGGTACTACTCAGCGCTTTGGTATTCCATTGGGTTACGGTGGTCCACACGCAGGGTACTTCGCAACTAAGGAAAGCTACAAGCGTTTCATTCCAGGTCGCATCATTGGTAGAACCATTGATACGGACGGTAATACGGCACTCCGCATGGCGTTACAAACGCGTGAGCAGCACATTAAGCGTGATAAAGCGACTTCAAACATCTGTACTGCTCAAGTCTTGCTTGCGGTTATGGCAGGTGCTTATGGTGTGTTTCATGGTCCCGAAGGTTTGAGAGAAATTGCCTCTACCATTCATCTTCATGCTACTGCATTGAATGAAGCCATTAAAGGGATGGGACTGAAGCAGCACAATAAACACTTCTTTGATACCTTAAAGGTTGAATTGAATAAAGCGACCGCTGCTCAGGTAAGAATGTTGAGCGAGGCCGCAGAAATTAACTTTAGATATTTCGATGAGAAAACCATTGGGATCTCATTAAACGAAACGACTACAGATGCTGATTTAGCCGACATCATTGCGGTTTTAGCGAAGGCCGAGGGTGTGGAAATGATCGAGATGGATGCTCCTTCAGGCAACCTACCAGAAGATTTGGTGCGCCTTTCTGACTTCATGACAAATGAGGTGTTCCATAGCTACCACAGTGAAACGGACATGATGCGCTATTTGAAATCGTTAGAGCGCAAGGACCTTGCGCTTAACCATAGCATGATTTCATTGGGGTCTTGTACCATGAAGTTGAACGCTGCTTCAGAAATGATTCCTTTATCTACGGCCAATTGGAATGCCTTGCACCCATTTGTACCGGTTGAACAAGCACAAGGCTATGCTGAAGTTATTGAAGCTTTAGAGCGTGATCTAGCAATCATTACAGGATTTGATGCGACTTCGTTGCAGCCAAACTCTGGGGCTCAGGGTGAGTATGCAGGACTTATGGTTATTCGTGCTTACCATCAAGCAAATGGTGATCATCACCGAGATATTGCATTGATTCCATCATCTGCGCACGGAACGAATCCTGCATCCGCAGTAATGGCCGGAATGAAGGTGGTCGTGGTTGCTTGTGATGAACGCGGTAATATCGATGTTGAGGACCTTCGCGCTAAAGCGGAGCAACATAGTGCAAACTTGAGCGCTTTGATGATTACGTACCCATCTACGCACGGAGTTTTTGAAAGTGCGGTAAAAGAAATTACAGATATCATTCACCAACATGGAGGTCAGGTGTATATGGACGGCGCCAATATGAACGCCCAAGTAGGTCTTACCTCACCTGGTCTGATTGGAGCCGACGTATGTCACTTGAACCTACACAAAACATTCGCCATTCCTCATGGCGGTGGTGGTCCTGGTATGGGTCCAATTTGTTGTAAGTCACACCTAGCTCCATTCTTGCCAACGCATGATGTGATTCCAATGGGCGGTGAACAAGGGATTAGCTCAATCTCGGCGGCACCTTGGGGCTCGGCTTTGATTCTATTGATTTCATATGCATACATTAAGATGTTGGGTGCAGAAGGATTGACGGATTCTACAAAGTATGCCATTCTGAATGCGAACTACATCAAGGAGCGCCTAGCAGGTTCATTCGACGTACTCTACAGCGGTGAAAATGGACGTGCGGCACACGAAATGATCTTGGATTGCCGTCCATTCAAGAAAGAAGCAGGTATCGAAGTAACAGATATTGCAAAACGTCTCATGGACTATGGCTTCCACGCACCAACCGTGAGTTTCCCAGTGGCCGGAACCGTTATGGTAGAGCCTACGGAAAGCGAGGGTAAAGCCGAGCTGGATCGATTCTGTGATGCCATGCTAAGCATCCGCAAAGAAATTGCTGCTATTGGAGCAGGAACATACGATGCAGTAAACAATATGATGAAGAACGCACCTCATACGCAAGCTATGATTTGCGCGGATACTTGGGACAAGCCATATTCACGCTCTGAGGCAGCGTTCCCATTAGATTTTGTAATGGACAATAAGTTTTGGCCATCGGTACGAAGAGTGGATGATGCCTATGGTGATCGTAACCTTGTTTGTACATGTGAGCCTATCGAGAGCTATATGGAAACCGCCGAGGCGTAAGCCGAGGCCAAATCCGAATCATAAAAAACCCGCGCCATTGGCGCGGGTTTTTTTATGTGTTTGAAATTTTCGACCTATTTCAATGAGCGTATATCTGCTCCAGTTGGGCTTTGGAAGAGGGCCAGGTCAAAGTGACGAGTTGCTGCATAAAGATGGTCGAAGATATCCGCCATTATTCCTTCATATTCCTGCCAAACGATAGTATTGGTGAAACAATATACTTCTATTGGCAGTCCTTCTGTTGTCGGTTGGAGCTGACGAACCATTAAGGTGAAGTCATGGTGGATGCCTGGATGATTATTCAGGTAAAACTCCACGTATTTTCGATACAAACCGACATTCGTTTGGCGGCGTCCGTTCAATTTACTTGCACCTTTTATCCCGCGCTTGTCATTATTGGAATCAATTTCTGCTTGACGCTTGACCATGAAATCGTGAATGAGATCAATTTCACGTAAGCTATCTGCAAGGCCTTCGTCAAGGTGTCGGATGGAGGTGATGTCGATGTGGATGTTTCTCTTGATGCGGCGCGCTCCACTTTCACTCATTCCCCGCCAGTTGACAAAGCTATCACTAACGAATGCAGTAGCAGGAACTGTACTGACCGTCTTGTCGAAGTTTTGAACTTTTACAGTGGTAAGGTCAATACTAAGCACGTCGCCATCGACACCATATTTTGAAAAAGTAATCCAATCGCCAACCTTGACTAGGTCGTACATGTGGATTTGGAAATTCGCTAACAATCCTTTTATACTGTCTTGGAAGACCAAGATGATAATGGCGGTTGTTCCTGCGAGCGCGCCAAGAATGGTCCCCGCCTTCGTGCCCGTGAGGATGCTGATAATGGCAATGACCGCTCCGAAAAAGGCAAGAATGCGGATCACTTGGGAAATCGTACGAATAGGGGTATTGGCATATTTCTCATTCATGCCTGTCCAATTCTCTAATGCACGTAATGTTCTATTGACCAAGCTTACTCCAAGCACGATAACATAGAGCACAACTACCTTCTGCAAAAACGGAATGGCTGCGGGTACATCGTTGAAGATGTAATCAAGACTTTCGTGCACTATGAATGCGGGCACTAGGTGGGCCAAATTGCGGAATACGCGCTGCTCAAAAAAGTAGTCGTCCCAAGTTGCTTTGGATTTTTTGACAAGGGCATGAATAACCGACAATAGAATGCGTCGCGCGAGAAAATCGGCAACCAAAGAAACGAGGGCGATTAGGACAACATCGATGCCCAAAGCAATCCATTCGACCAAATCTGCTCGAACGCCTTTGCTTAATAAGAAATCAGTGGTCCAGTGAAGTTGATTCATTAGTATGGGTGGAATAGAGTTATGCTATCAAATCGTACTGACGTAGCATAAAAATATCCCAAACCATAGACTGTTGTATCATCCACACGACGAATATTTCCAATTTGTGGGCTGTAAGGCACGCTGAATAAGCCGCCACCCCCAATGTTATTGGCCATTACGGTCAAATAATCGTACATGCCTTCACTCACCGTGCGTGTTTCAAAAACGAGGTTAATCAACGTGTCGCGGAAAACAGTGTAAGGAGGACCAATAAAATTGAATCGGCTCACTTGTGGCCCTTCAATGAACTGCTCATCGTCGAAAATATTGATGCTTGAGTTTAAACTTTTTTCGGTCTCTTGAGGCTCAAAAGGTCCTAGTAATCCATTTGGAGCGTAGATTTCAGTCGTCCAGTAATTCTTTACCCAATAGGCATTCCCCTTTCCGGCTGGATCATTCCAAAGCGCATATGGGCTGTAGTAGCAAGAATCAGCATCTGCATACCAAACAGAATCTCCCGTTCGAAAATCTATCCAGCTGCTATCATCCTCCATGATTGGGAACATAGGAGCAAGCAGGGTGAATGGCTCGTTCACAATATCCGTTGTACTTTCCCAAAGACCGGTAGCATTGCCGTACCCGGTAGGTACATCGATAAGTATACGGTATCCAAAACCAACTTGAGAAAGCAAGGTGGTGTCCTCATAGTGACCTGGGCTGGTTTCTAGTAGCGTGCTTACCAATGTGTCATTCTCATACACTTCAATAACTGCACCCTGAATTTGAGTCGCAGAACTTGTATCTAGATAGGGCGCGCTAATAGCAAGGTCTAGATAAGTGCCGACACCTTCCATATCGGTTACAGATCCGCTCACTGAAATGAGCGCTGCACCATCGTAGGCATCGGTTTTTACTTTGTCGGTTACGTCGATCTCACAAGCGGTGAGTGTCACTGCTGCTAAAACGATATAAAAGAAATTCTTCATGGGTTCTTAAAACTCTAGGTTGTAGGTAATCATTGGGATGGCAGTAGCGAAGATGCTCAACTGCGTAGCTTTTGTTTGACCTGTTGGGTCACCGTTATCATCTAATTCTTCTTCGAAGAAAATACTGAAGGCGTTCTTGCGTCCGTAGGCATTATAGACACCCACATTCCAACTGCCTTTGTTGCCATTCTTGCTAGGTACAGCAATGTCCATGCTCAAATCGAGACGGTGGTAGGCGGGGGTACGGCTGTTGTTTCTGCTCAACGCAAACGGATAGATAATGCCTTCAAATTCGCTTTTCGCTTCTGGGTAGGTATAGGGTTTACCTGTTTGGTAAATGAATGAACCCGAGAAGCTGATGTTTGGTTTCCAAGCGTACGCTGCAACCAATGCAAAATCGTGCGGTTTGTCTTGCGCTGCAGGGTACCACTCGCCGAGGTTGATCCATTCGTCTGGGGTGTTGCCAAGATCTACTTGAAGCTCAGAACGGCTGTAGGTATAGGCAATCCAACCTGTAAGTTGACCAACTTTTTTGTCCAACTGCATCTCCAATCCATAGCTACGTCCTTGACCTGTCATCAAGGCTACTTCGATGTTGTCGATACCCGTAGGCTGTGCTCCGTTTTTGAAGTCAACGAGGTCGCGCATGCTCTTGTAGTACGACTCCACGCTGAGTTGCCACTCACCGTCGTTAAAGTTGCGGTTCCATCCAATGGCCACTTGATCCGCGGTACCTGGCTTGATGTAACGACCGGCTGGGCGCCAAGTATCAATTGGAAGGGAAGAAGTAGTGTTGGAAATCAAGTGCAAGTACTGGCGCATACGGTTGTAGCTTGCTTTGATTGCTGTGTTTTCGGTAGACTTGTAGTTAATGCCCAATCGAGGCTCAAGACCTTGAAGACCGTCGAACGCTTCAATGACTTCGCGTGAACCATAAGAAGTGGTGTCAACAATCAGGTCGTTACGAACCGTACCGTTTGACGTCGGGTTGTAGTTCACAACATCGCGTGCACCAACATTGTAGAAGGAACTGTAGCGCAAGCCACCACGAACGGTTAAGCGGTTGTTGATTTTCCAATCGTCCTCAATGTAAAGAGCCGGTTCAACGGCATATTCGTTTTGTAATTCAATACTGATATCCGTCAAGTTGCTATCTATGTAATCAAGGGTAGTTGAGAACGGTTCGAAATCGTAAACGGTAGCTTCCACTCCGTAGTTGATTTGGTGCTTTGCATTGGGGAACCAACTGAAAGCGATTTTGTTGGCCTGATTTCGGATGTAAGCAATGTTGTCAATTTTAGCTTGAGGGAAATCAAACAAAATGGCATAATCATAATCGGAATAGATGCTGCTTACGTTCATGAAGAGCTTGTCCGACAATAAGTAATTCCAACGTGCGGTCAGACCAAGGTTCCCCCAATTAAATCCTACGAGACCAGGTACCCCAAAGGCATCTTTACCGTAGTACGCACTGAGGAAGAGACGGCTTTTATCTGAGAATTTATAGTTGACCTTGGCATTGAGGTCGTAGAAGTTTGCAATGATGTTGTTGAGGTCATCGTTTGGACTAAGTTTCAGCAATACGTCTTGGTAAGAGCGACGTCCTGCTACCATGAAACTCGCTTTTTCCTTCACTAACGGTCCTTCGAACATCAGTCTTGAAGAGAGGAGTCCAAGTCCCATGCTTCCGCCAAACTCTTTGGTATTTCCTTCTTTTTGGTAGACGTCGAGCACAGAGCTTAATCGGCCCCCGTAAGGAGCAGGAATACCGCCTTTATACAGTTTCAAATCACGGACGGCATCGCCATTAAACACGGAGAAGAATCCGAAAATGTGTGAGCTGTTGTATACAGGTGCTTGGTCGAGTAGAATCAAGTTTTGGTCCGTCTTGCCCCCGCGTACGTTGAATCCCGATGCACCTTCACCAACGGTGGTTACACCTGGAAGTAAGGTAATGGAGCGAACCACATCAAACTCACCCAAGAACTGTGGAATAGCCTTGATTTGTTTTGCGCTCAATTGGGTCGTGGACATTTCGGCGCGGTTCAAATTCTCGTCCAATTTCTTGGCCGTTACTTCCACCTCTTCGAGTTGGTTAGTGGCTTCGCCGAGTTCAAAGTTTAAGCTTTGACTTTCTTTGAGATTTAGAGTAAGCACTTGATTTTCGTAACCAATGTAACTTACTGTAAAAGTGTACTTCCCAGCAGGAAGTGTTAACGAGTAGAATCCATAGATATTTGAGACCGTACCTTGACGCTGCTCATTTATTATTGAGGCATTGATAAGTTCTTCGCCTGTTGCTGCATCACGGATGTAACCACTCAAAGTAACGTTCTGAGCCTGAGTGGAAAGGGTTAACGCTAGTCCTAAAAAGGCAAGCCATTTTTTCATATTGCGGGTAGTTTTACTCTTACATAAGCGATTTCTCGCTTTTTTGTTCCGCAATAGGCAAAGTTTATGCCAATGGATTCGGGGGTTCGATTATTCTTTCATGAAAATTTTCAGCCCCAGAATAGTCCCGCTCAGACTGCATCCTATCACGTTTGCAAGAATTAACGGAAAATCAGAGAGATACAGTCCATACACCAGCCAACACGCTTGCCCAGTGAACATCATGATGTACATGGTTAATGAAAGATGGGCGGTTTGGCGCAGTCGTATGACGCGAAACGCTTGAGGGACGAATGCTGAGGTGGTCAAAATGGCAGCGACGACACCAATGATGGAGGCAAAATTCATAGTTCAAAAATAGCCATTACCAACGTATGACAACTTCGCGGTCGGACATTTCTGCATAGCCTTCTTGGTCTAGGGTAGGTTGTATGATTTGGCCCCCAGCCATTACCTCGGCACCCTCTGGGATTTTAGTGCGCAGCGTCCAAACATCAGGACCTTCTTGAATCAATAGTAATTGGTTTTTACGTATTGCGTCACCCTTCAGGAATGCGACATCTAAATACGTTTGTAGCTCCCCTTCGCCAATGGCAATACCCTTTAGTTGAGGATGGGTCCAATTCGAAGGAAAGGCCAAATCAATCGTGATTTTATGCTGCTGTGGATCCGGCTGAACTCCGAAGAATTGGCGAACAATCGGATAGGCGAAGCTATAAATGTTCCAAGCCTGACACATCATCCCAAAATCGGGACTCACTTCATACATGCTTCCCGGGTGCGCATATCCCCAACTGCGGGACATGCGGTGCAAATAATCCAACGCTTTGTCTGGCCGGCCGTAGTTGTTTTCAGCTACCGCTGCCACGCCCGTAGGCAAGGTCATCACTGCCCCGACATAGGTAAAGGACTTTTTGCGTTTGGCAAATCCGTCGGTATCCGTACCTGCGCTTTCATCTCGATCAATACCGGTGACAAACATCCCAAACGGGTTCGTGTATTGTGCGGCCTTATCCAAAGCTTTGATTGCATATTCTTCCGGTGCAAATCCCACTTCCATAGGGGTGTTTACGATCCAATTGTGATGGATGCTGTAAGGGTAGGAGGTAGGAGTCCAATTGTCCTGATCTGGATACGGCATACTTTGAAGAACATCTTTAAGTGCGAGCTTCTTGGTTTCTTCTAATTCCTCAACGGCCCATGGTTTGTCCAGTCCCTTTGCGCGTTCAATGGCATCTTCGATGAGTTCTATGGCCTGCATAGGCAAGCCGCGGACATCGGCATAAGCGCTAGCACTTTCTACCCAATAGTTTTCGTTAATGTATTTACGCAGTCTCGCGGCGTTCTTTCCTGCCCATTCGTCGATGTGTGTTTCGTCCTTCATGACAAGGGCAGCCTTACTCAGCGCTTCCCAGCCTTGCACGCTGTAGGAAGCCACATCAATCATCTCTCCATCCATGCCATGAATCTCCATCATACCGTAACCATCCGGGATGCCATTATTGTCGAGGTCTTGTTTTTCAAGCCAACGCATGGATTTGAGCATCAAGGGGTACATTTCTTCAAGAAATCCGAGGTCTCCGCTCCAGAGATACGTATCCCAGCAGGCCGTTACAAACTGTGGGGTTTCGTTCATATTACCTGGGTTAAACACTGCGCCATTGGTGGACATTTCATGGATGATTTGCCCTGTGCCGTTGGTGCGCTCGGAGGCCTTCGCAAGTAATCGGAGCATGCTTTTGCTCAAATCATACCGCCCCACTGCATTGAGGCCAAGAATGCTGAATTCTGAATCGCACCCAAAGAACCAAGGGTAATCTTCAATTCCTGCGGCAAATCCGTAGCCGAGCGTATCAGCGTCCATTTCCAGCCACATCGCATTGTGCTTTAGCCAGCGGAATACGGTCTCGAGTTGTTCTTCTCCTTCACAGAAAAAGCTGCTATTCCCGCTGAGTTCAAAATGCTTTTGTTCTTTCGAATACCAAAGGTCGCTCCACTGCTCTACAGCGGCCAATTCTTTCATAGCTTCTTCCTCGCTGAGCCCACCGGCGACATAAAATTGATGAACCGTGGCGCGTGGATGTGCGATGCATGCTTTGGAGATTTTATTCTCGCGTGGGGAGTTGTGCGTACTGGAAATGCGAACCTGCCATCCGTTGGCCGAATCGGTCGCCGTCCATTGATTTCCTTGAACGAAAACTTCATCAGGACTGTCCAGCATGCCTGTGCGCTCTCCTAGCCAAGTCGGTCTTAAGTCCGCCTCCGGGCAAAACAATAGTTGCGCCCCGCGTGGGAAGTCACTGAGGTCAAATTCGATGACCATCCCCTTGGCGGGATCGGGGATGAATTGGGTCCGAGTAATGGTTTTACCGTCGATGATATACGTGAAAATGGATCCGGCCGCAGTGGTGGCATAGCTTTGAGCGGTGTCCAATAACAATGTATCTGTGCCGGTTACAACCGCTGCATTAAACCCATCCAAGAGTTTGATTGGGTGTGCCCAAAGACCGCCCATCTCACCTTTGATGTGCCAACCCATATCGGGGAAAGTGCCGTCTTGAAATCCGACACAATAGGCGTGGTTTCCGGCGGTCATTTGCTTTGAATGGATGTATTCCGGGTTGCCCTGAAGGGTTTCTTGCGTGCTTAATCGCTCTGATAGTGGGTAGGAAACGGTTTGTGGTATTGAGGGCGTGCAAGCCGTAATAAGCCCAACAGAAAGTGTTCGCACACAGAGGTTGTTAATAACTTGTTGATAAGTATTCTGAAGACCCATAGTTATTGGCTTGTAAGGTTGTGTGAAAAGGCAGTGTAAACTATTTTTGCAGCGTCTTATTTAAAAACAAGTTTACGACATGTCTCAATCAGTTGGAACAATTGCTCAAATTATCGGCCCTGTAGTGGACGTTAAATTTGATAGTTCAAAAGGTGAGCTTCCTAAAATCTACGAAGCTCTTGAAGTAACTAAATCTACCGGTCAGGTGGTTATCCTTGAGGTGCAAAAGCACGTTGGTGAGGATACAGTTCGTGCGGTTTCTATGGATTCTTTGGACGGATGTCAGAGAGGTCAGGAAGTTCGCGCCTTAGGAAGCGCTATCACGATGCCTATCGGCGATCAAATCTACGGTCGTGTATTTAACGTAGTAGGTGAGGATATCGATGGTATCGGTGGTATTGATCGTTCTAAGGGCCTACCTATCCACCGTCAAGCTCCTGCCTTTGAAGATTTGAGCACATCGACAGAAGTACTTTTCACAGGTATCAAAGTAATCGACCTTATCGAGCCTTACGCAAAAGGTGGTAAGATTGGTCTTTTCGGTGGTGCCGGTGTAGGTAAGACCGTATTGATCCAGGAATTGATTAACAACATTGCAAAAGGACACGGTGGTCTTTCTGTATTTGCTGGTGTAGGTGAGCGTACTCGTGAGGGTAACGACCTTATGCGTGAGATGCTTGAATCAGGCATTATCAAATACGGTGATGACTTCATGCACGCTATGGAAAATGGCGGATGGGATCTTAGCAAAGTAGATAAAGAGTTGATGAAGGACTCTAAAGCAACCTTCGTATTTGGTCAGATGAACGAGCCTCCAGGTGCACGTGCACGTGTGGCACTTTCAGGTTTGACATTGGCAGAGTACTTCCGTGATGGTGAAGGCGACGGTCAAGGTAAAGACATCCTTTTCTTCGTTGATAACATCTTCCGTTTCACGCAAGCAGGTTCTGAGGTATCGGCACTTCTAGGTCGTATGCCTTCTGCGGTAGGTTACCAGCCAACCCTAGCTTCTGAGATGGGTGCAATGCAAGAGCGTATTACTTCTACTAAGAACGGTTCTATTACTTCGGTTCAAGCGGTATACGTACCTGCGGATGACCTTACGGATCCGGCTCCTGCAACAACCTTTGCTCACTTGGATGCAACAACAGTATTGTCTCGTAAGATCGCTGAGCAAGGTATTTACCCTGCGGTTGACCCACTAGATTCTACGTCACGTATTTTGACTGCTGAAATCGTAGGTCAAGAGCACTACGATACAGCTCAACGCGTAAAAGAAACATTGCAGCGTTACAAAGAATTACAAGACATCATTGCCATCCTTGGTATGGAAGAATTGTCTGAGGACGATAAATTGGTCGTGTCTCGCGCCCGTCGTGTAGCACGTTTCCTATCTCAGCCTTTCCACGTTGCAGAGCAGTTCACTGGTTTGCAAGGGGTGTTGGTGGATATCAAGGATACCATCAAAGGCTTCAATATGATTTTGGACGGTGAATTGGATCGTTATCCAGAAGCTGCCTTCAACTTGAAAGGTACCATCGAAGAAGTTATCGAAGCTGGTGAGAAGATGCTGGCTGAAGCTTAATCAAACTGATTATGTATTTAGAAATCATCACACCTGAAGAGGTATTGTTCAAAGGACAGGTCAGCTCAGTACAGCTGCCAGGCAAGGATGGGTTGTTCCAGATCTTGAAAGATCACGCACCTATCATCTCTAGCTTGCGCGAGGGTACAGTGAAGATTTATGTCGCTGACGATACCAAGACACTCGATCATTTGAGTTCTCAGGTTATTCTTGACACTACGGACGACAAGCTTTGCACAGTAGATGTGAAAGGCGGTGTTCTAGAATGCAAGAACAACATGATCTCAGTGCTCGCTAGTTAAATGAGACACGAATAAATTCGAGAATCCCCACAGTTAAATCTGTGGGGATTTTTTTTGAGGCATACAGGTGTTCCATGGAGCATAGTTATAACTTGCCTTCTTCACACATCAGGATATGAAAAAGAGTTTGATTGCTTTGAGCGTTGTGCTAACTATGGTTGCAAATGCTCAGGAATTTGGTCAGCGCAAAGGATTTCGCGGCGTAGTAGCGAAGAAAGAAAAGCCAATAGAATTAAATGAAGTTCCGGTGAGCGCATCTCTCGGGAAGGGAACCTATGCCTCAGCGACCAAGCAAATCACCATCTTGACTGCCAAAGAGATTCAAGAATTGCCCGTGGTCAATATCAATGAACTACTGGAATACGTAGCTGGCGTAGATATGCGCCAACGAGGTCCTTTAGATGTTCAGGGAGATCTTGGTGTACGCGGGGGGACCTTTGATCAAACCTTAGTATTGGTGAATGGCGTTCGTATGAACAACCCACAAACAGGACACCACAATATGAATCTGCCCGTTCCACTCGCCATGATTGAGCGCATTGAAGTGGTGCATGGTGGCGCAACGAGTGCACAAGGGATTGGAGCGATGACGGGGGTCGTGAACATCATATTAAAATCGGCCCCTAAAAAACTGAATGCCGGTTATTCATTAACGACGGGTGAACATGATCTAGTCAACAGCAGTTTCTACATTGGCAAAAAGCTTGGCAAGTGGGGGGTCCAATTCGGACAACAAACCCAACAAACTTCCGGGTACATCCCTAATACGGATTTTGAGAGTCAGAAGTTCATCGTAAATCTCGCCCGGGATTATACCTTGGGTAAGGAAGAGGGGACGATTTCAATTTTATATGCAGAAAACCAGAAGGCTTTTGGTGCACAGAACTATTACACTAGTGCCTTTCCGGACCAATTCGAGGCGACAACCACCAGGGTATTTGCCTTTGGCTTAGACGAAACCATAGGACAGAAAACGGATTTCAAATTTGACATGAACTTGGTTACTGGGACAGACCGCTTTGAGTTGTACCGTGAAACGGCCGGTTTAGGTGGTTTTGATGCCAGTGAAGTGGCCTACGATAAGCTTTCTTCGGGAAGGTATTACAGAGCGGCGGACGGTGATAGTGCTGCTTCTTGGTATAGTGGGCCTAATTTTCATCAGACCTTGGTATTTAACTTGAATACACGTTTGAGCCACCGTTGGAATGTCGAAAACGAGACCAGTTTCGGATATAACCAGCGTTATGATGAGATTCATTCGAATGTACTTGGAGGGGACTTTGGGGATGTGTACCTCGTGCCGGGCTGGGAAGGTTATACCATGGACAAGGGTGCCTCCACTTTCGATTTTTCTTGGTTTGCCGAGCATAAGTTCACCCGAGGCAGGTATCAAATTCGTGCGGGAGGGATGTTGAACTACCACGATGGTCCTTCGGGGGATTCTTCTTACTTCTTTGCGCCATCTGCGGATCTATTGTACCGTTTAAGCAAAACATCTTCACTCTACGCTACTGTTAATAGATCCATGCGATATCCTACCTATACTGATTTGTATTACAACCGTGGGGGTGCTCAAGGATCTATCGATCTAAAGCCTGAGACTGCTTGGAATTATGAGGCAGGGTATAAAGCAAAATTGGGCGACCTATATGTTAATGGTGCCTTATTCCATAGACGATCCAAAGATTTGATTGACTGGGTAACTTATCCGGGTGACCCTACGGCCTATGCCTCGAATATTACCGCTCTTGCGCTCACTGGAGTAGAGGGTGGGATGACCTATACGGCCCAAAAGAGAAAGCAGATGCTGAGACGTGCCTCGGTTCAGGCGGCCTTTATGAAAGGATCTAGCCCAGAGGTTGACTTTGCGAGCCTATATGCTTTGGATTACTTACAGGCAAAGATGACGGCGCGTGCCACCCAAAAACTGGGTATGGGCTTCTTTGCGAATTACGCCTTGACCCTACAAGATCGCGTGGGCACCTACTACAGTGGCGGAGCCGAAGTTGCCTATAAACCCTTTGCGTTGTTGGATCTGAAAGTCTATTATGCGCCAGCGGCGGGTTTGTTTAAACGTCAGTTCCCATTCCAGGCATTCGTTAATGTCAATAATGCTTTTGATACACAGTACTACGATCGCGGGAATGTAATCCAGCCTGGCCGTTGGGTAAGTATGGGATTTGAATTCCGATTTAGATAGCCCAAAATTTTCAAGCATAAAAAAAGCGCCCCGGCAGGGGCGCTTTTTTTATTTCAACTTCTCGTTGTTGTGATGTCTTTCGTGGTCGCGTTCGCGTTTGATATTCATCTTTTTGTCGAAGGCTGCCTGTAAATCGGTACCGGTTTGGTTTGCCAAACAAAGCACGACAAAAAGTACATCGCTCAGTTCTTCGCCCAAGTCCTTGGCCTTATCGCTTTCCTTCTCACTCTGCTCTCCGTAGCGACGCGCAATGATTCTAGCCACTTCGCCTACTTCTTCGGTAAGCTGCGCCATGTTTGTTAATTCATTGAAGTATCGTACGCCGTGGTTTGCAATCCACTCGTGGACTTCCTCTTGAAGTTTGCCAAGAGGTAAATCCGAAGGAACGTTGATCGGGTCTAAGGCCATTATTCTTTGTTTTTTGAATCGATCCAAATGGTCACTGGACCATCATTGACCAAATGTACTTTCATATCGGCTCCAAATTTACCTCCTTTTACCGGCAGGTTACTTTCCATCCAAAGGTGCTCCATGAAATACTCATACAACGGCTCACTATGATGGGGCTTGGAGGCTTTGTAATAGCTTGGTCGATTTCCTTTTTTTGTGCTCGCATGCAAGGTGAATTGACTTATGACCAAAAACTCACCTTCAACATCTTGTACGCTCAGATTCATCACGCCCTCAAGGTCAGGGAACAAGCGCATCTTGGCAATTTTTCCGCACAACCAATGTGCATCTTCCTCGGTATCTTCAAACTCTACGCCGAGGAGAATCAGCAGCCCTTTTCCTATTTCATTATGCACCTTGCCGTCGACGACGACCTGGGCCTGAGAAACTCTTTGAAGGAGGGCGCGCATATTTAGTTAAAAGCTGGGTTCGGGAACAAGATTAATTTTCCGCCAAAATTTTTGTGAAGATCATTCAACTCAAACCCCTTCGGGCCGCGACTTTGAGTGAATTCACTTGCTTCACCAATGCTAGTTGCCAAAACCAATGCTACCCGATTTCCTTGAGCGTATTCGCGTAGCGTTATGTTTTCAGCATATTTACCATACTGTGGCTGGCTCGTCATCATGCTTGGGAATACTTGTAAATCCTGCTTTTGTAAATCTTGCATGATTTCAGATGCCTCTTTTTCAGGAGCCATTAAGATGATTTCCACACCTGCTTCTTGACACAATCGAAGGAAAGCGATAGCCATGGGTTCATATTGGTTTCGACAATACCCCCGAAGTTCACCAACCATAAATTCATCTCCAACTTGACCAAAGTTTCCAAAATACTCGTAGGTCATATTTTGGTTGAACAATATAAATGCAGGCTCAATGAAAACTGCTTTGCCAACGGTGCTGCCAAGATCCATTTGTTGTTGAAGTCTTTCTGTGGCCAATTGCATACTCTGGCTATATAAATAGCGCGCCTCACTTGTCTTCTTTGACCAATTCAGTGCCTCGTTGACTTGTTTAGCGACTGGGGCAGGAGTTGCTGTTTCTGCTGCCTCTTTTTGTGTGCCACATGAGGCCAATACTAATGCACTAATAGTCAGTGCTGCGGTAATGCGTAGTTTCATCTTGATCATTTAGTTGGTTAAGATAACTCTCGTATCGAGTTGGTGCAATTTTATGTTCGTCTAAAGCGGCCTTCACTGCACATTGAGGTTCATTGATGTGCTTACAATTATGGAATTTACATTCCTTGCTAACAGCAAAAATTTCCGGGAAGAAATGACTAAGGTCGGTATCTTCCATGTTGACCAATCCAAAACCTTTAATCCCGGGGGTATCAATAATATCTCCGCCCATTTGTAAAGGATGCATCTCCGCAAAGGTGGTCGTATGTTGGCCTTTGTTGTGGCTGCTGCTTACAGCGCCTGTTCGAAGGTTTAGATCGGGCTCGATTGCATTGATTAATGTACTTTTTCCAACTCCACTGTGTCCACTGAGCAAAGTGGTTTTTCCTTTAAGTAGCGCGGCCAATTCGTTTAGTCCCAACCCCTCTGTTGCTGAGGTTTCAAGACAGGTGTATCCAATTGCCGAATAGACGGCCTTGCGGTATTCTAATTCGCTTCGAATAGCTTCGTCATTGTACAAATCACTTTTATTAAATACAATGATGGTCGGAATATTGTAGGCTTCTGCGGTAGAAAGGAATCGGTCCATAAAACCCGTAGATGTCGCGGGTTTTGCTAAGGTTGTCACAAGAAGTGCTTGATCGATGTTCGAGGCGATGATATGTACCCGTTTACTTAGGTTCACACTCTTGCGAATAATGTAGTTTTTGCGATCTTGGATGCCATCAATGATGCCATGAGCTTCTTCGTTCTCCTCAAGCTCGAAGGACACAATGTCGCCGACCGCTAATGGATTCGTACTCTTAATTCCGGCGACACGGAACTTACCTTTGATGCGGCAATCGTACAGCTGTCCGCCGTCCAAATCTCGAACGTGGTACCAACTCCCTGTACTTTTAACAACGACGCCTTTCATCAACTTTTCATTTAACGCTTGGCGTACATGTTGTCGTAATACTCCTGATATGTCCCTGAGGTTACGTTTTTCAACCACAGGGCATTGTTCAAATACCAATCGATGGTAATGGCCAGCCCTTCTTCAAAAGTCACGCTTGGCGCCCAGCCCAACTCTTTGTTGATCTTGGTTGCATCAATGGCATACCTGCGGTCGTGACCTGGACGATCTTTCACGTAGGTGATGAGTTTCTCACTGCTTCCTTTTTCACGGCCCAATTTCTCGTCCATCTGCGTGCACAGTACCTTGATAAGATCGATGTTGGTCCATTCGTTGAACCCACCAATGTTATAGGTCTCGCCGTTCTCACCTTCGTGGTACACGAGATCAATGGCACGCGCATGATCCACGACGTACAGCCAGTCTCTGGTGTACTGGCCGTCACCGTACACCGGCAATGGCTTTCCTTCTACGATGTTGTTGATGAAGAGCGGAATGAGTTTCTCTGGGAATTGGTTCTGGCCGTAGTTGTTCGAACAATTGGTTACCACATAAGGAATGCCGTAGGTCTCACCATAGGCCCGCACAAAGTGGTCTGAAGAAGCTTTTGAGGCGCTGTACGGACTATTTGGATCGTACGCGGTAGTCTCTTCAAACAAGCCTTCCTTGCCCAACGTTCCATATACTTCGTCCGTACTGATGTGGTAGAAGCGCTTGCCCTGGAAATCCTCGTGAATGCGCTTAAAGCTGTTGAGCAAATTCACCGTGCCCAAGATGTTGGTGCGCACAAAGGCCAATGGATCCTTTATCGAGCGGTCCACATGACTTTCCGCCGCTAAATGAATGACCCCTTCCGGCTGGTATTTATCAAACAACGCATCAACGGCTGCAGCATCCACGATATCCACGCGCTCAAACACATAGTTTGGGGCACTTTCGATATCGCTCAAGTTCTCCAGGTTCCCGGCATAGGTCAGCACGTCCACATTGATGATGCGGTATTCGCTGTATTTGTTTACAAATAAGCGAACGACGTGAGAGCCAATAAATCCGGCGCCGCCGGTGATGATGATGTTCTTCATTCCTGTGGTTCTTGTGGACTACGAAACTAAGCATTTATGCCACAAAAGTCTCTTGAATAACAGACTTCAGTTTCTTGATGGTTTGGGTTGAAATAGGGGGAAGGATTTCCAGTATTCGTTTTTTATCCAAAGTGCGAATCTGATCTAGGGCTATAAAACCTTTTTTATTCTGAAAAACTACCGGAACTCTGGTTGGATAAGCTTTTGGGCTTGTGGTTAACGGGGCAACAACCACAGTGTTTAGGTGGTTATTGAGTTCAGGAGGACTGATAACAACGCAAGGTCTTGTTTTCTTTATTTCTGAACCGATTGTTGGGTCCAGCTTTGCAATAATTATGGAATACTGCATCACTCCCAATCCTCAAATTGTTCATCGTCAAAGACATCTGGAATGAGCAAATGTTCAGAGTCGGAGCCCAATCGTTTGAAGGTCTCATCCCAATCTTTGCGGGGCTCGTTGATAGGCTTTATAACTACTTGATTGTCTTCAAGAATTAGGTCAACCGCTCCCTGAAAATTATATCGTTCAAGTATTTCTTTGGATAGGCGCAAGCCTTTGCTATTTCCTATTCTAATGATTGGTACTTTCATTTCCATTGTTTTCAGTAATTACAAAGTTATTACTTTAATCTTACAGTTAAGATGAAATGAGTTTATCTAAACTCCAAAGAATGTGGAAAAGTGAAGGTTATTAAGAATAGTGGTATCTGCAGGAAATTACTTGAATGGCATCTTGGTCATAGCGGTATACAAGCCTGTGTTCTCTGGTAATTCTTCGGCTCCAAAGGCCCGTGAGGTCGTGCTTTAGTGCTTCTGGTTTGCCTATTCCCTCAAAGGGTGTTCGACGTGTGCTTTCAAGCACTTGATTTAGCTTTTTAAGCACCTTCGTATCGTTCAAGGCCCAGTATTGGTAATCCGCCCAGGCGCTCGGTGTGAAAAGGATTTTATTGCTCATTGACCTGCCATTCGATGAGTTTGCCGTCTAACTCTTTCATACTGGCATATAGATGGTCAGCATTTGCCTTTGATTTCAGCAAATGCATCGTCTCGAGCATTTGATTGTATTCTTCTATCGATAAGACTACAGCACCATTGCCTGTTTTACGCTTTAAAATGATGATTTCATTATTCTCTTCGACCT
>Ga0255773_10000698_pt1 | contig 35155 bp, 10 predicted proteins | sample 011ome_17_FD_179971 | JGI IMG/M metagenome (GOLD analysis project Ga0255773, IMG submission 179971) | Coastal salt marsh microbial communities from the Groves Creek Marsh, Skidaway Island, Georgia - 011502XT metaG (version 2) | ecosystem: Environmental > Aquatic > Marine > Intertidal zone >... | reverse complement strand
GTTAAAAAAGAATTTGGCAGAGCTGCAACCGGCGCTAAATTTGCGCGTGGAAAAGACCCGTTTACAAACAGATTTTCTAAGACCAATTTTAAGGTTACTAGGCAATCTTTAAATGCAGAGACATCTAAAACTTTTAGATCTGCTTTAGAAGATGGCATGGTTGCTGGCTTGAATACAGCTGGTAACGTTCTTGGCAACGATCTGGGTCTTGGCGGTGTAAGCCTAGATGAATCGACTAAGAGTAATTTTATTAGATCTTTGCGCGCCACTCAAATTGGTGATGCTTTTGAAAATGTCGTATCTTTGTTTGAGAATCGTGGTAATTTTGACAGTGTTACTGATCCTAATCGACCTTTTGATTTTCCCAATGGTCTCAGTGGCGCACTTAAAGATAACTTTGACTCGCTTCCGTCAAAATTTGTAGATGCTAAATCTAGTATGGAAGCTGGTAGTATAGAAAACCTAAAAGGAAAAATATTAAGACAAATTAAACAAGAGTTAATTGTCGATGGTATTTATGAAGATACACCCTTGTTCAAAGCTCCAAGAGCTAAAAAGCCTAAAAAGAAGGCTACTGGCGGCGGTATAGCTGGTAGTGATACTGTTCCGGCAATGTTGACTCCGGGCGAGTTTGTTATAAATTCTAAATCTGCTTCTAGCATCGGTCGAGCTAATCTTGACCGCATGAATAAACAGGGCGTTGTAGGCTTTGCTAAAGGCGGCGCTGTTGGAGGTGTTCAATATCTTAATAAAGGTGGACCATCAAGCTCAGGCGGGGGTGGCTTTGATCCAATAAACGCACTCTTCTTGGTTCCTACGGTTATTGATTCGCTGGCTAGTAGTGTTGGTGGCGCAGAGGAAAATCTAAGTGAATTGTCTACGACTTCGTTTAGTGCTGCGAAAGCTTTCAATCAATTTTCTAATCTAACGCTTTTAACTGGCACTGCGCTATCTTTATTTGGTAAAAACTTAAAAGACTTAGGTCCAATTATAAAAACTATCGCTAGAGGGGGATCTAGTAAAAAAATACTACCTACCATGTCAAGCAAAAGGTATGGAGAACTAGGTAAATCTTTTAATTCTGGAAATATGTCTAATGCAGACTTTGATGAATTTATGGGGGAAAGAGAAAATCGACGCACTGAAGCAAACAGACGTAGAAATTCGGCCCCTATAAGAACGTCTAGGGCAATAAGAGGTAGACTGGGAGGTGGTAGAGCAGCTAATCTTATTGGTAGGTCGGCTGGCGGCGCTGTGAAAGCTTTTGGCGCTATAGCTAGATTTGCTGGTCCAATCGGAATTGGCGTCACCGCTTTTGGCGCATTAAATTCTATAGTCAAGGCTGGATTAAACCTACAAGATAAATTTAATGACGCTGTAAAACAGGGTAACGTAGAAAGAATTAAAGAGTTGGGTGTTTTAAAAGAAGCCCCAGCTTTGTTTTCCCTATTTGGAGAAAATGCCGCAAAAGTTGGTATCAATCTTGCGTCATACTTTGGGGGAAATACATTAGCATCAATTGAAGCCAACGCCAATGCTCAAGCTCTTGCTGCAAAGGCAACTAAAGAGTTTGAAGAAAATGCAAAAGAACAAGCGAAGGCAACAAAGGATTTAATATCTGGAACTAGAACTGCCGCAGACGTATTTAAATCTGGAGAATTAACTAAAAACCTTAAAAATGCAATAGACCAAGGCGCTGCCGAGATAAAAGCGGCAAATACAAAAATTGCAAGCGATCTAAATAGATTCGGGGGGAGTTTTAGAAACTGGCTAGCTGAAACAACCGGGTTAGGATCAACCGATGAAGAGATTGCAACAAAATCCATAGCGGCAGCAAAAGAGGTAGAAGAAAAAGCAATTGCTAATACCTCTAAACAGCTAGATGATCTTCAAGACGCAATAAGCACTTATAACAAGCAGACTATTCTCGCTGGCGGATCATTCCAAGATGTTATATCTTCAATAGAAAATGAAGTCGGTGATTTTCAGGGAACTCTTTCTCCAGAAAAAGCAGAAGCTTTAGGGCAAGCTTTTCAAAATCAGCAGAAGAATATAATTGACACGTTAAAGGTTTCTAGGGCTTTAAATACAAGTTTGTTTTCTTTAGATAGTACTGTTAAAAGTTTAAATTTATCTTTGTCAAATAATCTTGCTAAAATCACTGGAGACTTTGATCAATTCTCTGCTTCTATATCAGCCGTAGAAGCTGTTACAAATGGCGCAGCTGTAAATACTGAAGATTTTTCAGGCAATCTAAACTCAATTGCGACAACTCTAAAATCTTTTGGCGCTTCTCAGAAAACTATAGATGAGACTACGGGTAAATTCAGTGACTTAAATAAAGTTTCTTCTGCTTTACCAAGAGTCTTAGCTGAACAAAAAGCCAATAATCCTGACTTTGCGGCTAATCCACAGAAGTTCCAAGAGGCTTTAGGTGCAGCTTTAGCAGATGAACTTGGTGAAAATAGTAAAATAGGAGAAGTTCTAAGATACCAAACCGAAGAGTTATTTAAAGATATTGATTTCAGTGATCTTGGCGCAGATGTTTCTACTCAAATGAACGAAGTGATGGCTAGATTATCTGCTGGAGCAACCGTAGATATTGAAAGCCTTAAAAGAATTGATGAAGCCTATAGCAATCAGGCTAAAATATTACAAGAAGTTTATAATGCAGAGGAAAGAGTTCTTGAGGCGAAACTCGCTTCTATTGAAGCCGAAAAGGGAACGGCTGCAATACTTGATGAATTTGGTATAGCTAGTTTCAATACCGCAAAGAGGATGGAGCTGCTTCAAAAAAGAGTTGATGAAAGCGTTGGTAAAGATGTGTCTACAGATGGTGCAAGTTTATCTCAAGCAATTTCAGAGGCTTCCGTAAAACTACAGAAAGCGCAGCGTGATTTAACAGATCCAGCAAATAAAGCCGCAAATAAAGAATTAAGAATTGAAATAGACAAGCAGAAAGATATAATTAAAGCCGCAAGCCAAGTTGCAGCTGAAGATATTCAAATTAAAAGAGAGTCGCTAAAATTAGCAAAAGAAAGGTTGAAATTAGATAGAGAGGCTATAGATGCTTTGCTCGTTGGTGATATAGAAACATTCCTGCGAAAAGAAGAGTCTGCTGGAGCAAGGCAAGCCCTTACCTCCGGCAATACGGAAGCTTTACAGGAATTTTCACCTCGCGCAATTGGCGAAGCGCTGAAGTCAATAACGGATGTAGACGAAAAAAGAAAAGCGGCAGATACCGCTGTGGTTTCTGGCGCTATCTCTCAATCTATGGCAAATGTTCTAACGGAAGATACACCTGAAATTCAAGGTATTAGAGAGGAAGTTAAGGCTCAAGCTCAGGTTCAAGAAGATGCTGCAAATGCCCTTAAAGCTTCGGCGGAATCAGACTTAGGAAATGCGCGAGAACAAAAGGCAGGTGCTGACCAAGCATTAACAGATGCCGTTAGTAATATTAAATTGGCCGTAGAAGCCAATGACGCTTCTAGTAAAGCTCTTGATGAAAAAATTTCAGGTCTTCAAGAAAGTTTAGAACGAACCAATGAAGAAATTAAAAAGTGGACAGAAACCATAAAACAAGAGGAGCAGAAGAGAAAGGCTGATCTAGGCGCTGCGGCTGGCGGTAAGGCAAGGATAGAGGCAGCTCCATCGAATTTTGCATCGAAGAATGATTTTTCGCAAGAGGATATAGCTGATATAGCTTCAGGAGAGCAATTCTCCGCAACAATCCCTCCAGAGCAGGCACAAGCAATAATGAAAGGAGAGGCTCGTGTTGAAGATATACTTCCTACCACAGAAGAACAAGAAAAACTTAATACAGTTAGAGGAAAACTTAATCAAGACATAAAAGAAAGAGAACGACAAGCACTAGAAAGGCAGCAAAGGGCTAGGGCTATGGCTTATGGGCGCGGGACGTACAACTTCTCAAGAGGTGGCTCTCTTCCAATCTACGCTTCAAGAGGTCGTTCGATATTTAAGCCTCGCGGTACAGACACGGTGCCTGCGATGTTGTCGCCCGGTGAATATGTTGTAAATAGAAAAGGTGTAGAGAGGGGAGATAATAAAGCAGTACTAAGCGCCATGAATAGGGGTGCAACTTTCACAAATGGTGTATATAATAATGAGAGAGGTGGTGGATCAGCTGGGATAGATACTACCGCCCTACAGAACATCGCATCAACACTAAGCACATCGTTTAGCAAGTTTAGCGAAACTGTAAATAGATTGATTAACTTTAAGTTTGAAATGACAATTGCTCCAACGAGAGTAGATGTTGTTATTAACACGCCTCAAGCTATGAACCAAATGAAAGATGCGGCTAAGGAAGAATTACTAACAGCTGTTGTAAATGAAATCTCGATTAACCAACTAGGAAAACTAAGACGAAACAGGAACGCATAAATGTCGGATTGCCCTATTAAATCTTGTGAAAGTCTGTCTGCAAATATAATGTGTGCGGGCGCTATTTCTGCCGTATGCGCCGTGGAGGGCAGGCCAGATCAAGAACTCGTCGGCAACGGTTATCTTAGATCTTCTAGAATCAAAAGAAAATGCACAAAACCTACGTTGATTACATCTTCTGTTGGTGGTGGTCCTCTTTATGATATCACCATAGAGAATCCCCTTACAGACAGTCAGCTTGAATTGCTTAACGACATCAATAATGAGCCTCAAGCCCATATTGAATACGATAGCGAACTCCCCATAGCAATCAACTTGGGCGAAATAGGAAGTGAAGAATTATTTATATCTCCTTCTAATTTTGATCCTAATTATAATAAAGTTAAAAATTTAAATTACAAATTTGCTAATGTAGATCGTATCACAAGCGATGATCGCTATCCAGAAAAAAGATATGAAAACAGAAGACTGTCTAAAATTAGTAAAGACGGATCTACCCTCGTTGTAGTCAAACCGGTCTACGGTAGCGACGAAGGTTTTACTGATAATATTTATGAAAGACGATATATTTACCAAGATTGTGAAATAACAATCTTTAAAAAGGTAGAAGGGTGGCAAGCCGTTAAAACCCTATACTGTAGAACTTCCCTTGGTCTTAATGCTACACTGTTTGATTTTGGTCATGATGCTATACAGTTTGGGAACGCTAAGTGTTTAGATGTTAATGATGATGGAACTGTAATTGTTGTTGGCTCTCCTTATGCTTATGGTAATAGCTCTAGTGGGTTTTGTGTTATATTTACATATAACGAAACAGAGGATAGCTGGCATCGAGAACATCTTTGTAATGGAATTGATAGCAGTTTTAAGCCCGGTAATTCCGTATCTATTGACGGTGATGGTAATACGCTGGTTATTGGCGCTATAAGCGAGTATTCTTCCGCCCAAGGCATTGTTTACATCTGCAAGCGTAATATAGATGGTAACTTTGGAAGACCGATTGGAGATAATCTTAGAAATTTCTTCAGTGTTGATACAACAGCAACAATATCGACTAGTGATTACAGTCAGTTAAGCTCATATTCTAAATCGGCGGTTTTCGGGTCGCTAGTTTGTATCTCACAAGATGGACAAAGACTAGCTGTATATCGTCCGGTGGGTTATAATTCACCATACAAGGAAAATGTTCTTGCTCATATAAATATTTATAATTATGAAGATGGTAACTGGGTTCTCGAAAAAGAACTAGAAACTTTTACACATAGAAATAATACTAAATATACAAGTTGGTTCCAGAGCGTTGACAGAACTGACGTAATTGATTTATCTATGAGTCAGGATGGAAGCTGTGTCTTGTTTGGCGCAACTGACCCATACATTGACTCCACAAATACTAATGATAGATTTAATGGCCGACTAAGGGTTTGGAAGCATCTTGATAACCAGTGGGTTTCTCAAGATATTTACTCAGACCCCGCTTTTCCATCTATCGACGGATATCACGACAATCTAGATAAAATTAGAATAGGTCTTTTTGTTGACCTGTCTTCAAACGGTGAGAGATTCTTAGTAGGAAAAGAAAAATCTGCATGTGTTTATGATTATCAACACATCGGCTATGGTGATTATTCTTGGACAAAGGTTTCTGAGATATTCCCACAAGACAGGGTTGCAGATTCTCTTGGTGATCATAAGTATAATGTAAATGGCGAAACAGGACACTATCTAGTTACAGGATCTATTGATGGTGATGGAGAGTTAGTCGAATTATTATCATTTACTAATAATAGAAGTATTGTAGAAGTTCCTAGAAATAATGCATTTAACTTTCTAACTCACGATATCGCAGAATCTCATCTTCAAGATAATCATGCAATATACAGTATAGATTCATCTAAATCAATAGACAAGCTAAATTTTGACGAACTTGGTTCTGTTTACCTAGATTGGAACGGCCCCGTAATATCAAAGCTTGACGATGATGGCTATAAGTATATATATAGCAAACCGTTTGACGGATTTATCAATAGCTCTACTATTAGAAGTAGTCTAGTAAACAGCTCTAGCGAATTCTCTGTGGCGCTCTTCTCTAAAGCTACTAATGGTAAAATAATAGAGCAGAGAAATAATAATACTCCATCTTTCAACTTGACGATGGACAACGCTACATATATTAGAGTAAATTATAGGTCTAGCTCTTCAGCGCTTTTTAGTAACTTGAAAACTAAATATATCAATGTTGTAGGCTTGTTAAGGCAGGGGTGGAATCACCATGCTCTTATATTTGATAAGGTTAAGAACAGCGTTAGTTATTATCTTAATGGTAGTCTTATAGAGAAGTTTTATGACAACCTAATGTTTATAAACTCTCAGGAAAGTTATTATTTTAATATATATCCAAACGAAGGTATGGATGATGTTAGATATTTCTCGCGACTACTGAGCGAGTCGGAGATTTGTCGTTTATCTCAGCATAGAGTTCCGTCAATCTGCCCCCAGCATTTATATTACGATTTTCTCGGCCAAAAAGACGGCGTAGTTTCTTTAGAGTATGTCTCTGGAACTTATTTAGATTTTCCAATAGATCAGCTCTGTCAGAAAACAGTTATTGATGACTGTGGTAATACAGACTGCGTTATTGACGCAGAGATAGAATTTTGTTATTACCAAGATCTACCATTTATTAATCCAATATTTGGTGTTACTGCGAGCGGTATGAGCGGTGTTGGTTTCGTAGAATCTAATTCACCTCCACACTTACAGATAGAGCAGGCGCATGACAAAGAGGTATTGGGAACCGGAACGATATTTAGTACTAGTCATTATTCACATGGTTTTACGCAAGATTACGTTGGCTCTGGTGAATTAACAACCGGGTTTGTGGACAAGTATAATGGTGAGTTTTATGATTTTGCGTGTGTTCAAAAATTATACCCATCCGGTAATGTAGATGTATCCGACTTCTTCACCAAGGATAACTCCATACCTCACTATGAAAATATTAATGAAGGTGTGTTTACGGGCGATTGGATGGTCGATTCCGAGTTAGTATCTGATGATGAAGATACTTTTATGCAGCTTATAGCTCCAGACACCAAGGGGGAATTTTTCTGCAAACTTGGTATGTCGAAACCTTTAATAGAACCAGAGAAAACGGTTCTGCGAATGAGGCTATCAGCCCCATTAACAACGAATGATTCAAAACTATCGCCAAGGTACACAATCAAAAACATCAGGTTTGAAGATCCAAATGGTGATCTCGTTGTTAGATACGATGATATTGTGTTCATGGGTGATTCTGATTTTCAAAACGATATAAACTACACAACCGTTGTAAGAACATCAAATAAAAACACAGTTATAGAGAAACATAAATGGGATGCCGGTTATCCAGATTTAGAATCTAACGTTGGCTACAATTTATCGTTTGATATTGTGGCGGAAGATCGTGGCGGTGAATTTACTACCGGTTACGATCAGTCGTTCGCTGAAGACCAGAAGGGTTTTTCTGCTTTCAATAACTCGTTGAGAATTTCCGCTATAGAAATTTGTAACAGTGGTAGAAGTTGTGTTTACGACGAAAACTATGTGACGATGTTTACTCAGGTAACTGATACTGGTAGAAGGTTAGAAAAATGTTTCCTTCCTACTATGTTCCCTCATTACACATACGATTCTGGAATATGGCCCTCTGTAAGTAGTATATGGTCAACTAATTCTTACACAAACGAAACGCCTATCGGTCAGGTGGAGTTAGTAGAAGCGCTTAGAGATAGAAATCCTGAGAAATATATAACCTTAGATTCTATGGGGCCAGTGGAAAATTCTGGCAAGCTAACTCTTAGGTTTGGATATTCCGTTGCTTCAGAGCAAGAAGTAAGCTTGGGCGCATTTAATGGCGCGTTCAATCAAAGCGTAGATAATATATGGTTTACACCTTCTGGCGCATTTAATACGTTAAACAAAGTTGACGACGAAATAGACCGTAACTTCTTTAATATCGACACCGTGACGCTTAAAGTTTTAGCTAAAAAGGCTGTTGGCTCTAGAGATTATGTTTTAGACGTTGTTGGATACAGTGATGATTGTTTATTAAACGTGACAACCGCTACTAGCGGATTCTTGCAGAATACCTCTGGTGTATTTATATCAGATCCAGTTGCGGACACTACAACCTTCCTCGGTAACGACGGCGATCTATCCGTCATGTCTTCCGGGTTTAGGGGTGTAGACGAACTCGGTATGTCATTCGAGTCAATGTCAGATGAAGATCAATATTTTGAAAAAGTATCGGATATAACAAGGGGTGGTGATCACTATCTTCTTGCGACATACCCAGTGGTAGATTCTACTGATTTCCAGTGGTATGAGATACCTCTACAGATTTACGAGGATAAAGTTGAGATTGGTAGGTCAAGAGACTACAAAATAAGCACAATGCTAGAAAGATTGTATTTAGACATCTATCCGCTACCGACCGGCGCTAGTATTGCTTCTGCTTATATTTGCGTTAGATATAATCCTCAGAACGCTGTTAAACTCAGTACACAGGGTGGTGAACAATTAATAAGATTGGACGACGGGAGATCCGAGGGCGGTTTCTATCCTACGTCTAGACAATCTTCTAGCGATATTGTTATAAATGCTGGTTCTGGCTATGGTCCAATATCTAAAATAGAAAATATTCCACATGCTTTTGGTACTCCTTCTGGAATAAAATCTAACTACTCAAGAAGATGGAGGGGTATGGAGGGTACTTATGTTAGCCCATTCAATACCGCATTTAATTTTGGCTACACTAAAACACTATTAGACTATCCATTTATATCTGGTTTTTATATATTTGAAGATAAGTCTACGACAATAACACCGGTAGTCGGCAATCTAACCGGAACTTTAAACACATCGCTTACAGATTATCATTTTAGTCACTATGGTTGGCGCTTCTTAGATAATAATATATTTACATCTAAACTTCCGGGATACACAAGTAGTTATAAGACCACCGACTGGACGGCACTTTCCAATGGCGCTCTTAACTTTGAGGGTCACGATCTTTACGGTCAAATATCAGATGCCTTTAAGAATATAATTAGAATAGAAGGTCATAATTCTTATGTTGACTTTGGTGACATAGACTACGGAAGTAATGGTGGTAACGGGCTGTCTATTTATGTGAGATTTACTCCAGACGTAGACGCTACTGGCGCAACATACAATCTATTTGAAAGCGGTGTTCTTGTTTCTAAGTGGGACTCTGCTTCCGATCTAGAATTTGCGGTTGCTTACTCTGGCGGATATATAGCGGCATTTGCTAAAGATAGTGTTGGCGCTATACACGAAGTTGTAGATACGGTCCCATATACAGAATATCAATTCCCTCTTAGCGTCATAATGACGTATAACGATGAGGGTGACAATAAACTTAAATTATATACTGATAATGAGTTTGAATCAGGCTGGAATGTTCTTAGGGCTTCTTCGGATTCGTTCGCAATCAATACTAACGCAAGTACGCTTAAACTTGGAAACTCTCCGGGTTCCGGCGTTGGGTTTAATATGTTTGTTTCTGAGTTTGGCGTTTCTTCCGGCAACATAGTAGAAAACGAAACAACGACACCTTTGAAGGTAACAGCTCAAAAATTCTTAGAAAATAATAGAGTTTACTGGTGGGATAATTCCGATAATCCTTCTTCAGATGCCTACAAGCTTTGGAGCAATTTGGATGAGGATACATACAACGATTGGTATTTAGGTGCGTTTACTCGCTGTGCATTTAACTTTGAGTTTGATAACCTAAATAGCATAAAAGGCAAAACCGCTGGCGTTGATCTTGTCAACTTTACAATTAACCATCACGGCTCTGGTTATTCTCAGTATGCGCAGATTGATATGCCACAAAGCGTAGATTCTGGTGTTGCTTATCACACTCAGGTTGAGAATGACTTCTTGAGATTCCACCTTAGCGATACTGCTGATAATTTCTACTCAACATATCCAAGGATTAGAAAAAGTCTTCCAGATAGTTATGACTTCACAGAGAAGGCTTTGGTTGTAGAAACAATATTAGAACATAAAACAGATACAAACAATATTGCTTGGGAAGATGGTAGCATTGGTCCTAAACTTATTGTTAGTTTGTACACGAAGACCAAAGAGCCAGAATTTTTAAAGAGATTCGTTTCAGAGTTTTCTGAGCCAAACTGGGGACTTGTAAATAGAGATATACACTATCTAGAACCGTCTACCTGTTTAATTAGAGTTGACAGTAAATTTACATACGATAGCTACTGTGACAAATCAGAGAAATGGGCATTATTCCCATACAATGCAAGACTTTCTGAATTTAAAGAAAAGTTTTATTCTACAGATGTAGATGACATGTTCTTGCAGTACGACTTGGTATACCCATCTGGCCCAGCGTTCCATTCAAGAATAGATATGTTTAGCGCTCACGTTAGGGCGGAAGACGCATTTATCAATCCTACTGATGTTTCAGGGCAAATGACCTTGACGACCAGTGGAAATCCGTCTCCAGTTAGCGGTACATTAAATTTAAATTTACTTAGCGCTTCTGGCCTAGAACCCGGATCAAGCCTATTATATCCAAATCTTTCTGGTATAACTTTGATGACCCTTGGTCCACTCAAGATACAAGACTCTGGATTTATTTTAGTTACCAGTGGCGAGCAACTGAGAACAGAAAGAATACCTTTAATGGTTGTCGGAAAAGAAACTGTTTCTGATTCTGGGTTCTATCTCGTTGCTTCTGGAGACAGTAGAGAATGGAGTAGCACATCTGCTGGCGGCTTTACAGCTGGAGCATATCAGGAGGGAGTTGTTGGTCAAGGTAATAATCCTCCACTAAGTCTAGTAACACACGGTAAAGGTTTATTAAATATAAATATGCCTTTGTTGATGAACTTGAATGAAGTTGGTACACCTGCTAGTGGGTTTAATTTACCACTATTTACTTTTGCTCCAAGCGGTGAAGACTTTATTGCGATGAGAGAAACATCTCCGATGTTCTTGATGCAAGACTCTCAAAGTGATAAGTTTGGATCTTCTTCTGGAGTTGTCTCTCTTGTGTCCGCCGGTAGGAAAAGCTTTGTTTCACCTTACACTTCTAGTAGCATGGGCTTGTTTACGGTTGCTCCAAGTATTCTTCGGGAAGCATTGACCTTAACTATCTATAGCAATAATCTCCCCGGAGATAGCTTCACTTTAACTGATTCTACTCAGAACCTACAGTTATTCTTAGCTAACTACTTTGACCAATCTGCTACTAGATTGATGTGGTATAATGATAACTATGGCACAGATATAGATTTTGAAGATAATGTTTATGCGTCTATACCTGCGGACGATGAGATAAGAGGCGTAGATCTGTTTGGATACGGATCTTGCACAGGAGACAGCCCGAAGAAAGCAATAGATCCTCCGTTGATAACGGACGACATAACGTGGAGACCGGAGACCTGTAATGAGGGCGGTATCTTTAGAGCAACTTCAACATACACGAACCTAGATGTTGGCTACTCTGGTGATTATTACGGTATTAGAAAATACACTGGCTTAACACCTTCTGCGCCGTATTTTGTCACAATGAAAATTGCTACTGGTAACACAGCGCCAATTCCAGTTCCTAGAGACTGGGAAGAGTGGGAGTACGGAATATGTGGACCAGATACCATAGGCGATTGCTGCCCAGATGATTGCACTCAAAACATTAAATATAGTGGTGTTAAATTATTAGGTGATTTCCCATATGTTACTGGCAATGAAGATTTAACTCAAGTTGAATCCAGACAACAATCCAATGAGTATGGACGAACAGTATCGGTAAAAGAAGATCTGATGGCTGTAGGATCTCCGTATCATGCGCTAAAAGACGAACAGGGCGTAGATATCGAAAATGCGGGAGCTGTTTTCTTATACAGAAGAGATACAGATATTCCGGGACTAAAAGCCAATTGGTTATTTGAAGATAAATTAACGCTACCTTCTGGTTACAGAAGAGACTACATTAGAAATACTTATCAAAATCTATTATGCTATCCAAATAGAGGAAATCCTGAGTTTTGTGTTTCTGGTCAAAAATGGAGCATTGGTCAAGAAGGAAGAGAATTTGGATACTCACTAGATATTGGGCGCAACAGCGAAAGAGAAACCGTTGTTGTTGGCGCTCCGGGTGCTGCTTGGAGTAGAACCTTTGATGATATTGTCGTCTCTGGTATTCCTGCTCTAATGGTTGTGTTTACAGATAAGTTCTCGTACAACAAAAATAAGATGGCGGCTATCCACAACACAGCCGCGAAGTATGAGAGATTATATAAATACTTCACCGCTCCTTGGAATTTTGGCGATGGAGACTTCCAGCCTAGAATAGATGTAAATGTTCTTGTTTGTCAAATTATAGATTCGGACCAAAGAGACAGCGCTCTTCCAGTTAGACCTAGTGAGCCTTGGTTCCATCATATGTATATTGACAATTTGCTAGATGTCAACAATAGTTATGATTATTTAGTAAACCATGTCTCTAGCGGAATACAAAATAAGTTTAAAGAAATATTCCCACATACTAACGCTCACATCTATAGCGGCATAGCTCCTATAGTTGGGATCTTTGGTGACGACACTCCTTCTACAAGCAACAAAGCCGCTTACGAAGGTGCGCTTGACAGGTTCTTGGATTTCTATCAAAAATATGCATACGCCAGCGGCGTGGAAAACTTAGAAGAATCCACTGCCCAGAGTGGTTACATAAACCAGATCTTTTCAGATAGTTTTGTTTGGAACGAAGCGTCTGTCGAGATTATGGACAAAACACTTGCTACCGGAAATCTAGCTCAAAATGACGCATTGATCTATCTAACCAGCGGCGTAGGTCAAGAGTGGGCAAAGTCAAACGCTTATGAATTCCAGATTCCCCCTGAGTCTGGCGGTAGAGTGTTCATATTTGAGAATGAAGGTGGAGCATTTAATCTTGTTCAAGAAATTGTTTCTCCAGATGAGAATTTGATAGAGCAAGAAAATAGAGTGAACGGAGATGACCCAGCTTCACTATTCTATGGAAATAGGTTAAATGATAGATTCGGTCATTCTGTTTCTATTAGTGAAAACTCTGATGTTATTTCTATCGGTTCTCCTTACTCAATCGAACCATGCTTGATTTATGAAAGAGACGAGAAGGAAAACGAAAGATTATACAGTAAAGTAGGTCAGTGGCTAGATCTTAGACTTCCAGAGAAAAAAGCGAGATACAACACCTTGCTAGCAGCGTCTGGCGCTTTGGCGGCAGGTAAACAAATTTATCTAGAGCTAGATCATCCTAATAAGTTCTTCATTAGAACCGATGAGCTATTCTGGGGTCTAACTCCAATTAATTTGTATAAAAAAGTATTTAAGTATGACTACAGAGATATTGATTATGTTGGTACTTGGTCATTCTTACCTGCTGAGTTTGCTGGAACATCAAGACTCGGATTTAGCACAGCTGTTTCTGAAAGTGGAAATATTGTTGCTTTTGGCGCGCCAACTGACTCGTTTAACGAGTTTGATGACTTCAATGTTTGGGGTGAATCTGAGGATACTTGGGCATCATACGCGCAGGCGGGCGCGGTTAGGGTGTTTGAATCCAGAGAATACATAAACCATAATAAAGTTGTAGAATTCACAAGGTTTGGCAATCTAGATAGAAACACTAATGGTCCTCATATTTCTTACGAGAGTATGGGAGATTATTTCTCGCCACTCGGTGTACCGTTTGAGAAGTTGCCATTCTCTGAAATTGAAATACCAAAAGATGCTGGCTTGGCATTTATTATAACTCCTGAGCTAGACGCTGCCAGTGACGAGATTATTGATAATATTAAAACTTGGTTATCATATGGAGATAGAACACTTGTCTTAGTTGGTAATGACCCGATCTGGGAGCAGAACGGTCTATATGAAAAATCTAACAATATTATTAATAAAATTCTAGAAAAATTAGATTCTAGAATGAGAATTGTACCCGCTAGAAACAAGTATGAGTCTTTGGCTGCCGGTGTCACAGAAGAGCAGTACAACGAAGATAGATACAACATAACTAGAGCGCATAGACCTAAATATGGTCATAATGTTTATGTCACTAGCCCTAACATGTTTGCTAGCGGTGTTGGTGATATTAGAATTGATTTATCTAAAGACAATCTCACTAAACTTAAAATTTACTCACCATGTGATGATAAAAATTCTAGATGCGAATTACCAATCGAACATCTAGGAGATTTGCGAGCAGAGTGGGATTCGGAATGTGTAGTTCTTCCAAATGGCGGTGTTGAATACAAGACCAACTGGCCGTTTCATTTTGACAATCCTAATCCGGCGCAGAGTTGCAGTTTCTATCCAGAGATTGTTAAACCTGAACTTGCGAACAAAGAATATCAAGACATTGTTCCTGTGTTGACCGCAGCGGAATACAAGTCAAGACCCCCAGTGATTATTCCTGCTCAGAGTGGAACTGAAGAACAATGCACTACAGAGCTATCTGGCATAATAACAACCGTTATAAGAAGAGATTCCAAAACTTATGATTTTGCTGATAATCAGATAGATGATTTAGAATTTGCGTTAGTGCAGACTACCAATCCTGTTACTTTGAGTGGTACATTTAATCTGTTTGAAAGAGGTCAGTACTTTGATCCAGATGCATTTAAAAATAGAAATTCTTTCATGCAGGCCGAAGGAACTCCTTATAATGTAGACGCTCCTCCAAAAACAGTTGTTGTTTCTCCAGAAAGCGTTTGGGCTACAGAAGAAACGTATTTCAGCGACAACATTGAAACTACATCTAAAGTTATTCTTATGGCTTCTATGCAAGCTGAAACAGACTTTAGCTTAGGTAAATCTTCAGATCCTATCAACGATCCTAACAACAAAGATCAGAATATTTATTTCTACAACAATCTAGTTATGAAAGATTGTAATAATGCTTCTAACATTAATCAGCTGGGAGGCTGGACTGGTAGAGATTCGTTTACGGATGCGTTTGCAGAATCTAAAGTTGTTAAAGTTCTACAGCAGGGTGGTCATGCCATATCCTCCGGGGTAGTATATACAAGTGATATTCCGGCGACCGTAGATGTTCTTTGGATTGCTAATCCTGCCGCAAAACCGCAAGATTCAGATGTTGCGAGAATAAAGAAATGGATGAAGCAAGGTGACAAGAAAATTATCTTGACTTACTCGCCGGATCAAGAAATTGCTAATCACGTAGAATACATCTGTGATGAACTTTCTCTTAAATCTAAACCATATTATTCTCAAGGCAATAATGCTTACTTTGTTAAAGATTCTAACAAGATTGCAGATTCTAACAGTCAGGAAATTCCTTATCAACAGGGTCTAGAGATTGCTCAGAAAATAGATTCTGACGCTAACGCCTTCAAAGGCTGTGCAGTTGGTTATGGATTTAATAGAATTTCCGCAAACACCAAGGTGGAAAAACTTGCAATCTGTCCAACATTTGCTAACCCTCTTGATGGATACAGAATTAGTGAATATAATATGGAAACGGGTCTTACGGATTATGCTTATATTCCTATCAAGGTTGGCGCAAATACTAGAAAGCTAGTTTACTACCTAGATCCACTCACTGAGAAGCGATACGAGAATCCTTATACGTTCTGGAAGATTGACGCAAACTCAACCATGAAGTTCCCTGTAACTCCGGGTTCTGGCTACAGAATGTTTGTCAACTGGGTCTCTGAAACCAAGGATGAAAAATTCGATATTGCTATAAACGTTGATGGTGTTAGTTTCTCACCAGAGCCGGGTGGCGAAGGTAGTCAGTTTATTGAGGAGGGTGGAAACAGAAAACTTAACAAGACCGTGGTAAATGAACCAAGGGTAAGCAAGTTTGACTTTAGAGTTCCAGACAATAAAGAAGAATTCACTGTTACATTCAATACTAATGAATGGAGAACTATCAAGTCTGAAGATTTCGATGGCGGTAGACCTCTTACGCCTAGAATTCTTTCAATCTCTGGATGCTTGCTTCCAATTGAAGTAACTACGCACACATATGAAACCACCAAATCTAAGAAAGTATACGTCACAAAATGTTCTGGTGTTCCTTGGTACGTTCCAGAGAAAGTAATTACTTATCCAGAATTGTTTAGACCTATATCTACATCTAATGATAAATACTGTCAACCCAACTCTGAGATTTGCGATGGCTTTAATGGTCAAGATATTGAAGATGGACCAGTCGTAGTTGCTGACGAGATGGAGCATTTCACAAACTTTAGTCGTGGAAGGCAAAGGTCAAGAATTATATTAATAAGTGATTCAAGTATGATTCAGGGGAACAATTCTTTCAGAGATAATGCTCTTGAAGAAAATCAAGACTTTATAAGAAGTTTGTATCCTACAAGTCCAGATAAAGTTTATAGAGATAGTTCGCCAGATTCTTTCTTGCAGGAAGGCACTAAGAAATTTGAATTTACTCAAAAACTCAGAGCGCCAGAAAGGGGTAGTGCTGCTAAATACTACGCCGCAACGGGAATAGCTGGTCAAACTGTCAGGTATACACTTGGCGGGGTTGCTGGAAGTCTTGAGAATTACACAGACCAAGAAGATACTCTGAATCCTTCGGATGTTACCAGAAGATATACACCAGAGACAATACAAAAAATAGAACAAGAAATTGAAAACTTCTATGATAATAGTATTGTAAAATATGGTATGTATCCAAGGTATAGCGGTATGATTGATGGAAAGCTATACGTTGATGCAAATATTGCTGGTGGTATGCCAGAATTTATGAAAGCATATGGTAAAGATTACATTGACTTTGACATGCTTGCCTCTGGTTATGCTGGCGACTTGTTTGGATACTCTATTGACATACATGAAGACAAGCTAATTGTTGGCGCTCCATTTAATGCCTTTAGAAGTCAAACTCCAATATCTTGGTCTGGAATCAAAGGTGCTTATGATGCTTCTGATGTTGGCTCTGGGTTACAGGTTAGTGCGCAGGGTGGTGCTGGCGCTGCCTTCTACTTTGAAAGAACCGGTCGCGGCGTAAGTGCTGTATCTGAGTTTTTGCCTTGGGGATTCAAAGAGAAGCTAAAGCCAGAAAGTATTAATGTCGGTATAGATAATGCCTCAATAGCTGATCTAGAAGAACAAAAGGCGCACAAGACTGTAAACCTGACTTCCCAGTTTGTTCTTGAAAATGCGGCTATTCCAGATAGATTTGGACATTCTGTCACTATTGATTCTGATTTCGCTGCTATTGGCGCACCGATGCACGACTTTGAGACGATTCATCAGCATATCTATGAAGGCGACTCGGCATTTATTAGAAAAGAATTTGGTTCTGAATTCGCTATCCCGAAACATAGTTACTATGATTTAGGAAGTTCTGGTATTAGAATTGATGAATTCGAGAGAAATAGCGGTAATATGGTTCTCAATAACGGCGCCGTGTTTACATTCCGCCATCAGATGGTTAGCTTTGCCGAAAGAAGAAAAGATTGGATCTTTGCGGAGAAATTGAACGCCCAAGGATACAGTGACAGAAATACAGATCTTTCATCTGTAACTGGATGTGAGAATGACCACTTTGGATTCTCCGTTGCAATAGATAGAGCGTATCGTGGTGACAGTGATTATACTTTGGTTGCTGGTTCACCAAGACATGATTACGCAACTAGTGGCGATCATCCTACCTCAACCCTGACGGATGCTGGCTCTGTTTACACTTTTGACGCTATGTTGAGAGAACAGCTGCCAACTATCCCTGTTCAGGGAAATATTATTGACGCTCAAGTATTTGGATTAAAACCAGATAAAAAAGAAGATATGCTTGATCTTTCCGTTACTCAAAACATTACCGGGAAATCATTAACATACGAGGTTAGCGGTATAATTTACTCTAATCCTAGCGGTTATGTTTTCTTAGAAGTTTCTGGTAAAGACCCAGCTGCTAAAGGCTTTGTTGCTCATCGACCATATGTTGTCAGTGTTACAGGAGAGATATTAGACGGAACGGGCGTAAATAACAGCCTGAATTTAGTAACAAAAGGTCGCGGAATATATATTGACAATGCTTGGCCCGATTTAGTTGGTGGGTTAGATTTAAATTCAGATTATACTTTCGATAGGTTTAACTTTAATTCAGATTTTGATAGCGCAAAAATTCGACCTTCAGGAATGTCGCTATATATTGTAGCTCCAGATCAAGCAGATGTGTATAATAATATGAATCTATATACTACTTCTTGGACTAAAGCTCAGGAAGGGAGTGGACTTGGAGCTACACCATTCTTTCTAAACGTAAGTGGTGCTGAACCGTTTGATTCCTCTGGTGTTGCTACACTGTTCACCAGCGGTATCGGAATATTTAGTGCTGGTTCTGGCTCCAATCCATTAACTTTAAGAGTCAGGGGTGTCTAATGCCAATTACGGTTTATTACAATAACGATCCAGAGCATCCATGTACCATAAGGCCAACGCCCTTAATCTCGGTTAGTAACGAGATACTAAAAGATGGTGCAGGAAAAGCTTTTGGTATTACTTATCAAATAACATTGAATGGCAAACTAATATCTGATGAAGGTACTCCATATGCCTTTAAATCTAATTTTAATAATGAATTATTTAAAGCTCCTCCACTTATTGTTGCTCCAGATCCTCCAGCAGAGGGGGAAGAACCCGGACAGCCCACAATAGAAGAGCAAGTTATAGAAACCAGTAGACTGTGTGGACCTTATTGCGCGTTTGATAAAACTGTTTTACATGAAAGACCAGCTTCTCAAGATGTTGGTCAATATGGCGCGCTGGCGGCCTTGCTGAGTAAGCAGAAGGCTCTGAGGGCTTTATTTGCTCTAGATGGACAAAAAGTAGAAGTAACCGACTGGATAGGTCTTGATAAAAATTCCGTGGAGCAAAACCACAACCCCGTGATGATATTTTATCCGAGGGTGACTAACATTAGTTTCGCTGAAGGTCAGTATGTAGATACTTCTGATTATACAATCACTCTTGAGGCAGATACGCTTCTTAGTATGCCAGAGACTTCTGAAGATTCTGAGCTAACTGTAGACATAGACGCAATTTTACTTATGGCTTCTAGCGGTGACTACTCTTTGTCGGGAGTTCATGGTATAGAATCTGTTGTTGCTTCTGGTTACGAGATCGCTGCCAACTGTGAGGACCCGCCTGAGAAAAAAATTGATCAACTAACTGAGGCTGATTTAAGGCAGTTTAATCAAGCGTTTGTTTCTGACTTTAGTGAAAATTGGTCGATAGAGGCAGATGAGCAATTTGGAGAAAACTTTGGCGATGTAAAAGTATATGACGGAAGTACAGATATACCTTTTAGAGATGTAATAAGACCTAGATCCTATGTCATTACACATACATTATCTGCTGTTGGAAAAACTCACTATGGACCAGAAGGTAGAACGGAAGCATGGTTAGAAGCTAGAGATTTTGTCCACAAAAGAATGGTTGAGTCTGCTAAGGGGCGCGCACTAGGGTTTTCATATCCAAATACGCCCGTTGCTCCTTATCCGGGAGAGGACGATTCTCCAGATTCCGGTAAGTTAATTTCACCGAGCTTTTTCGGTAGCGGTGCGTTAAACCTCGCTTCTGATTATCAAGGTTTTAATCACTCTAGAAACGAAGAAATAGATGCTACTGCTGGCTCATATTCTTTAACTGAGACATGGCTGATTGCTTCTGGTACTGATTTTGAAAACTATGAAATGTCAATTAGCTCTGACAATCAGAATCCATTTGTAACAGTTGGTATACAGGGAACTATCAAAGGTTTAAGCTCTCTTGTTCCTAGTAGCTGTTATTATGGTGGTAGATATAATGACTACGAGCTTATTGAAGAACCCGGAATAAAAGACCCAAGATTCCTAATTACCCCGTACATTAATGCCTTAGATAAATGGTATAAAATTTCTAAGAGTGGTGTATTTGGCTACACCTCGGATATTTACAGAAGGGCGAACTCTACGGTTGCTGTAGAATTAAATTCGCAACCGCTAGATATTTCTCTTGGTATGAATGAATATACTGGAGAAATAACGTACTCTCTATCATTTGATAATAGGCCAACAAATATTATTTCTGGCGCTTTAATTGAAAACATTTCCGTTAACGAGACGTATCCCGGAGATGTATTTAGCGTTATTCCGGTTATTGGTAGGCAAACTGGACCAATTCTTCAATACAATGGTAGTAGAACTGGCTATAGCAGAGAACTATCAATTGATTTGACTATGGATAGCACAAAGATTCCATACGACACCGGAAGAAAAATGTTAATTAGAAGACCTAGCGCTGTAAATCCAACCGCTGAACAATTAGAAAAACTTATCAATGAACTTAGCCCAGAAAGAGAACCGGGGATTCGTAAATATTTTCATGATCCACCACAGGAAAGCTGGAATCCAAAAACAGGTCAATATACGTTTAATATAAGATGGACTTACGAACTGGATAAATAATGTATAAACGCCCAGTATTTAGACTCTTCACAGCGGAAGATCAAAGGATAGCGTCTATAAAAGACCCTTTACCTACTGGTGAAGATATGTCTGTATCTGGACAAGTTTTTAATCCATTTTATTATGGTAAATTATTAGCTAGTGGCGAAGCTGGATACTACGATATTCAAAGTCAAGATTACAGTGTAAATAGACCCACAAAACCTTCTGGCGAAGGTATTGACTACCAGTATCCTAATCCACCTCAAGCGTCTGGGAATATACAAAACCCTGATCAATATTGGGGTTCTCCAAAGAACATGTCCAGTGGATTGCATCCTGACAGTGGAACAAAAGCTTTTTTCCAGTCTGGAATTTTTATTCCACCAAACGACGACACTGGAAGTGGCTTACAATATTACTATATGGGGTCGGGCGTTCTTAGGACTTCGGGAGAACCGGAGGGAGAAGGTCAAGACCCAGAAGTAACGGAAACAGATTATTTTTATTCTGTTGGTAGTGGTATTTTTCATTACAATCAGGTTTCGGGAAAGTTTTCCAATGCATTTAACTCAGTAAATAGCGGCCTGTTAAAACAAGACGGGTCGCCATTTTACTCAGCAGAACAGGCGAAGTGCCTTCCTAATCCGTATGGATTTAACACAACTGATCCTGAATTTTTGACAAGAGATTTGATTTTACCAATGTCTATCCCATCTGGAGAAGAATTTATCCCAGTGGCTGTTCCGTTTTTGGGAGATTACGAGGTTCTCACGGCGCCGACTCCTCCAAGCGAAGAAGAGGGATCTGGGATATACAAAAACAAGCGCAAAGATATTAAATCTAAGGTTGAAAAAATTCTTGAAGGATATACTGACATTAAAGTTACAGAAGAAGAAAAATCTGATGAAGAAACGACTACGGACGAAGGAACTACTACCGGAGATGGAACCGGTGATACTCAGGGAGAATAATTAGATATGACAAACCTTATAGACTCTGAAGATTTTCAAGAGGATGATTTCTATGGAATTATGCCGCCAGACGGTGCGTTCCAAGGGTCAGGATTCTATCTTCAAAAAAGACCGACTTCTGCTGGATGGGTAGAAGGTGATGAAGGTTATATTCAACAAACCTTTCTTGGGGCTAGCGTTGTAAATTTTAACATATCTGCTGGGTTTAGCGACACTTCCAATACGCTCAATGTGAGTTTAGTACCAGACGAGTACAATTCGTCTGATGGTTTACCCATTGGTAGTGGTGACGATTTATACCACAATGGAAAGTTTGACTGTTTTTCTCCTCCTCCTATTGGCGCTCCTGTATTTTTCAAATTTGGTAAAAACTTTGCTACGGTTCATCAGGCTTACGCTAAAAGCTATGAGATGATATATAGATTTGGATTGCTGCCGAGTGGCGCTCTCCCTACAGAATCCGGCGTCGTCGTTTCTGCTTCTGACTCTACTCCAGAAGAACCTCCTCCAGAAGAACCTCCTCCAGAAGAACCTCCTCCAGAAGAACCTCCTCCAGAAGAACCCCCCACCGAGGAGCCACAAGAGGAAGAGGAAGAAGAAACCAAATACCGTGTCGATAGAGAGTATATGGAGCAATTCTATCGGGAAAATGCTGATCAGGTCTGCGAAAGCGGTTCGCCTCCAGAGGGGGAAAGTGGTAGCGGTTGTTCTCCAGAAACAATTGATGAATCAAGGGTTATTTTAAAGCATCACTATCTAGCTAGTGGTCAGATTCCATCCTTAGATTACGCCGACACTAAGCCGCCAACGCCAAATCCAAATACTACATTTATAAATAAAACAGAGATTTACGATCCAGCTTCTACCGGCATAGATCCAGAAACTATGGATATATTTACCCATCCGGTTGCAGCTTCTAGGGGTCGTGACCACATAGTTTTCGGTGGTATATTGCAGAGTTACTCTGAGTCAAAAACCGCCAATGGAAATCCTACATACTCAGTTTCTGTTTCAGATCCCAAGGAAATTCTGTCTAATTGCACCCTGATCTTAAATGATTATGGTCAAACAACTTATAATAATAAAAATCTATTTAATGTTTATGGGTTCCTAGAACATGATCTATCTAAAAAATTAAAAGAAAAAATATTAGAGAATACCGTAAAGATAAATTATTATACTAGGCGAGACGTTCTAAACGAAGAAGAACTGAAAAAACAAAACGACTATGTTAATCTGGAAGACTGTTACTTAATGAAGGATAAGATAGAAGATCCTAATCTTAGATCCGACATTAAAGATAATGAAGTGGAAAATTGGTTTCCTGAAGTTGGTATTAAAATAAACGATGTAGTGGAATCTGGTATACTTGAAAATAGCAAGGTTAATTACTGGTTTCCAATTACCGGCTTTGGTATGTCTAGACGTTCCAACAAGGGGATACCTCTTTATAGAATTATTCAAGCGCTTCCTTTTATGAATTACACCATGCCGCAGGAATATAGCGACAATGGTTATGGCGGCCCTATTGACTTTAGAGGTTATAAATTTGCATTAAATATAGACGGTCTCAATGATCTGTTTCTAGATGAGTCATTAATAGAGTCTATAGATGTTGATTCTTTTACAAATAAAGAATGTCCCGCAAAAACTAGCGCGGATGTTCTTAAAGATATTTATATTGACCTAGATGATGTTACAGTTCTTGAGCTTATTCAAGAAATTGCAACATTATTTAATAAAGATTTTGTTGTTGAATTGCTTCCCACTCTAGACCAGAAAATACTCAAACCTCACGAAATCACAGAGGATGATCGTGTTTATGAGCTTTTTCAAATATCTAGCTATAACGAAGGCTTGCTATACAACATTGAGAACGAAGTTTTAAAAACTGCGCTTAATAAAGATGGCGAAGAAGTTAAAATTGAGGGTAAAAAATACACTACAAATGACTTAATATCCGCTATCATCAGTGTCACTTTTATTGATAGAAATAAACAGCCAACTTTAGATGAAATATCTAATTTCCTAAAAAATAATGAATATGAAAACGCAGAAGTTGGATACGACCTAATTAATAATGTAACTGATAAGTTTTTAGTGGGTGCGCAAAAAGTAGACTTGTATTTCTTCTCTTCTGATAGAGATAGAGACACTAGATTACAAATCTTAAAAAAGGCTGATCCAGATACCGACGACGGGTCTATAGCATTGTTAGAGCGAGATCAGTGGACATTCCGAGAGAGCTTAAAACAGCAAGTCCTTCCTTTTTACGGTGAGCTAGCTGATGGTATAGCTTCTATTCCAGTTGGATTTGGGCCGTTTCAGCAGATACTTCTTAATGCAGAATCTCTAAATGCATTTGGCGTTGGCGAGTATTACCTCGCAACGGAAATGGAACTGAGAGCCGCTATGGTTTCATTTGAACAGTGGTCTAACTTCTTATTAAAATATAATCGTAGATATGTAGAAGTTTTTGTGACTGAGGACGAGGAGCTTCAGAAGAAATTCCCGTCTCCAAAAGACCTTGAAATTCAAAAAATTAAAGATCAATTTTTTCTCGATGAAGACGCCCTAATTGAAGAGGGTTTTGAGCAAGAGTTAAATAATATGAGGTGTGGCGTTACTGTGCCAAGATGCGCCATCGTTTCAAACCAGAACTGGTATTCTATTGCAATTAAAAACTCTGGAGAACCTACAACTAACTCTAAAAAAGAGAAAGAAAATGCCGCTGCAAATCAAGAGGGTGAAGGTGAGACCACTGACACTGTAGAGCCAATTTCTTCTGGAGAATTGCTTCCAGCTAGTCCTTGTTTTCCTCCATATGGTTATCCACTATACTACGCTCGCGCAGAAGCAATTGGTATTCAGAAAGCATCTGACATCAGTAGATTGGTTAACAATGCTAGAAACGTTCAAAGGCTTTACGATGATTTTCCAGACGAAATAAAGCAGCAAGTTAAGAACGGTATACAAGATGGTGTGTACGAAAAAGATTTTGAAGACAAATGCGAAGATATTCTTAGGGGGTATTATAGAGCAAAAAGAACTGCTGAATATAAAGACAAACCAGCGCAGGGGAAGACAAGGGAAGCAATCAACGATAGATATAGAAAATTTGCTAAACTTGCTAAAAATATATGTAAAGATTCTGAAAAAACTGGCAGAATAAAATTTGCTTTTAAAGAAAATATTTCAGCTAACGGTAACTTTCTTGGTTTTGTAAATCATATTATTAGACAAAATGACGAGAACGCCAAGAAGGTTCATGCGTTCTTAAAAAGTATTGCCGATGAGCATCTTGGAAGAAGTTTTTTGGTTAAGCTTCCAAATAAAGCAAATATAAACTATGCGTCAGAAATAATAACTAATGGAAAACCTGCTGATAATGGCATGGTTATCAATAGTGGTATGTTTGGCTTTCAGCCCATATATCAAAGCGGTAAGTATATACCTTTGACAAGTGGCGAAAACAAAGAACTTCTTGAGCAGCTTTCAGGAATTCACAACTATAATTTCTTATTTAGAGAAAAAGACATACAGCACGAGAAAAATCCACGTCAAGAAAAGTCTATAATTTTTAATCCATCAGTTATTGTCACTCAGTTGGACTCAAGTGGTAATTATATTCAATCTAAAGAGATGGAAGGGCAGTCTTTTGTCACTCTTCAGTACAAAGAAGAAAAAAACCAAGACGAAGAACAGCCAGCCGAAGATCAAGCCGCAACCGCCCAAGAGCAAAATCCAGAAGCGACTGGTGAGGGCGCAGATGGTGGGTCTCAAGGTGGCGCAGAGTCTAGCGGAACTTATCAAGGGTTAACTACGACGTTTGATTATGATCCCACGTTCCCGTTTGATATACAGAGTAGTAGCACTCCTCCGTCTGACACGACCGGCACTGGCGATACTGGTGGTACTGGCGATACTGGTGGTACTGGCGGTACTGGTACAGCTCTTGACACAGGGGATGGCGGCGCAGCAGGGGATGGCGGCGCAGCAGGGGATGACACAACAGAAGAAGGCGCACAGCCAGTTGATTTACCGGGAGTTGCTCTCGTTGATGCTTTGACACAGCTTGAAAAAGACATTGAATACTCAGAAGGTGCTTTCAGAGCTTCTTATAATCCAGTAATTGACGATTGGGATTTTAACTATCTACCTCAAGGTAGGGGTGGATGGTTCGATTTCTCTATTGACACCAATGGGTTAAGAGATCAAGCGCTTTACCCCATAGATCCAGAAAAACTAAAAACTGACGGAAACAGAATATCTCCGTATGTTATATATCACAACAGTCAACTGCTACACTTTAAGGGTGGAAACGCTACCAGTATCATACAAGAATTAGTCTCGGATGAAAAAGACGGCGAGATCAATCCTAAGTCTAGACGTAAAAGAATGGATGCATGTACGGTTCTTGACAATGTTGGAACTGAACAAATTCAATTTGATAAACCATTATCTTTATTCGCTAAGGACAATCTCGATAAGTTTGACGCTAATTATACAGCTATGGCAAAAGAACATATTGCATATTTAAAATGTAATGTCGATGAAAAATTGTACTTTGCTCCTAGATTTTGTACATATGAAAATATTCCGGTTGCCGCCTGTGCCTTTAAACTAGTAGAAACGCCTCCTCAAGAGATAAGTCTTTTAACAGACGATGTTATTGAGCAGATAGACAAAGATCAAGACCCCTATCCTACTGGATATGAGTTACAACAAATAAAGTATCTAGCTTCTACGTTTTCTCCAGACGAACCTGAAGAGCCATTTAAAACTAGTGTAAACTCTATAGAATTTATAGACACTAAATATTATACAAGCTATACAACATCTGGAAACAAGCAAGTTGACCAGAAAACAGGAACTCCTGCCTTAAATTCTGATAATCCCGAAGCTAACCCCGATTCTCAACCAGAACCGTCTGGCGAGCTGAAAAAAGAAAAAACAAAATGTTTGATTGCTCAGTCAAAATCATCTATGAATTCAGAGCATATTTATGCGTTAATAAAGCTACCTGCGCGCCCAATACCTGTATATGAAAAAAGATTTGTTGATGGGCCGCAAAATAGTAGGAATCCCGTCACTGTTGCTAGAATTTGGAGTAGAGACACCATAAAGGGAGGTGGTCCGAATAGAGATTTTGTTGATCCTCCTCCGCTCGACATGGGTATAGAAGAAGAAAGAATCAAAATGATTTCTAAGGTTGAAAAAGGGCAAGATAATTCTTACATGAATGAAGTGTTGCCGTTAGCAAACCCAGAACTTCTGATTGATTTTGTGCATCCGTCACCAGTCATACCAGATATTGTTGCAATACCGCTCCTCTCAAAAGAGCGTTGCTATGGCCCTTGGAGATCTAACGCTGCCCTTGCTACAAACATAGCTAGAGAAAGCGGTTGCAATGAAACCTATATGGATATTGGAGGCAAGGTAGAATACATAAAAGACGAAAATCTATCTCCTTGGCAGTTTGACGGTTACGAGAATATGAACAAGGCGGGTGAAATACAAGTTGCCTTTGCTAATAATCTAATGCTTTTCTCTGAGAGGGGTAACTTTACCTCTCCGGGAATTGCGAAAGGTGTTTTCATTGGTAGACCGTTGTTCCAAAACAGTCCGATTGTAGATAGTATAAGCCTTGACGTTTCTAGCGATAGCGTTAGAACCACGGTGAGCATGGAAATATTTTCTAAGAAATACGGAAAGACTGAGAAACAGAGGCAAGAACAATTAGCTAGATTAACACGAGAGGAAAAACTAAGAAGGCAAAACCGAAACCGGTTAATTAGAGCAGATGTTAATCCTTTTGACGCATCTAGAGAGTTTAAACGTTTGAGTCAAGGTTTAGGAAACTCAGACAGTACGCAGACAATGTTTTCTAGTTTGCAAAATAAGCAAACTGTTTACGACTCTGTTGTAGCTAGCGTTGTACCTCAAACTATTGAATCCGTTTTGTTTCAACCTTCTGGCAACACGCAACTACAGCCAGATGGCTCTGGACTCATTATGAAAGAGGATACTACTCATTTCAGCAACACTGTTTCGTTTCAGAAAAAGAACTATTTACAAGAGGCTCAGTCTAATTACACAGATATTAACGATTTAAATAACGCCCTACAAAGAACGGGTGGCGCGCTGCTTAATGATATATATTTCCCATTTGACGAATCTGTATATAATCCATATATGTCAAGTATTGCATATGTTGACCTAAGCGCGATCACAAGAAGGATATCATAGGAGAAGGAAAATGAATTATTTAGAATCTAATAAAATGTTCAATGGACATGGTATTTTTGAGAAGAGAACAGAAAACCATACGTTTGTGTGTCATAATACTAGGATGATACAAAAAAACCTGTCTGTTTTTACGAAAAGCTCTTTTCTTTTGTGGTATGATTATCTTGCTAACAAAGAATTTATTGAAGAGCTTTTAGAAAAAGGTACAAACCAAGGCGCTTTTGATGAGCTTATCTACATTGCAGAAGAAGACGTATTCCCTCTGCGCGTTTGGAGGAATAAGGGTAGGAATGGCGAGTATGTGACTTTTGAGAGAATTAATGACTGGAAGTATAACAATTATATTTTCCAGCAGGTTATTTCTCATCCAGATCTTTCGTTTACTTCCGATGGTCTTATATCTTATTTATTAAAACTAAATGATATAATTCAAGAAAAGTTAACTGAATTTCCAGACATAACATCTGAAGATTGGACTGAACAAGAAAGAGCCTCTTATGAGTTTTTCATAGACGTAAATTCTAGCAGAGACAGATGTTTAATTTGGGAAAAGAATCTAAAATTCTTAAAAGAGGGGATAGAAGAATCTGAAACCGGCGCCGCCAAAATCACCCAAGAATACGAAGAAAAGCCTACAAAATTTTTATTGTATTTCTTCGGCGCGTCTAACACTAGAAAGGTAGAGAGAAAAGTTGGATTTAGGGATATTAATATCGTCGCCCCAAGAAAGGATGCGACTGGTGCTGAATATATCGTAAAAGATAGTGGCACAATTTACTTTGCAACTAGTCAAGAAAATCCTAATTCTCATACCGCCGGTGTCTTAGACGTAAAGTATACAGAATTATTAAACAAGTGGGAATCTGGAACCCCGCAAATGATAGCTGTTATGACCACCGATCTACCATCTGTTGCAAGGCCAGCATTGGATGAATTTATAGACGGAGAAGCTGCTGATTCTTTGAGTTACACAGCGGGTTTGCAGGTTCTACAGGGTTCTGCTATACCTCTTTCTATGGATCAGTGCAATCCGTTGCAATGGTGTCCAACATATACAGCGGATGAAAGGTATAGAAAAATAGGCGATAGAGATAAAGCAGAGGTTAGAGTTTTTAATATATCGGATCAAGCCTCCTATTCTGCTGGAGATATTGTTCTATTAAATAGGATTGACGGGGTTTGGATTCCTATGCCGTTTTCACAAGGCGTGCTAATCCCCTCTAAGAAAACCCTAAAAGAATGGGATTTCACTTACCTAATGACTAACTCAGATTATTTCTTTAGAAATGTAAAAAATCAATTAATCACATATGACGATTTTGAACAAGCGCTGCACAAGTCTTATTATCAAGATGACGATTTAAACAAGGATGTATATTCCAACCAAGACGACTTTATGCAATTTGCTAATATAGAGAATAATTTTTTCCAAGTTACATCTTGGGATTTTATGGGTAGTGGTATCGGTGGATTGAGACCCAATGGACACGCGCTTGCTTGTACGCAGTTTGGGTATTATCCAAATAATGAGAATGTAAACGGCTCAAATGAAGGGAAAGAAAGCAAATATATTTCTGGCCCTTTCTTTGGATGTGTTTTTCCAAATGGATATAGAGAAGATGAACATATAGAATCATTAAAATCTGAGCAAAAAAGCCATAATATTAAGCCCGTGTACGCAAAAGACTCGATGGACAACAACCATAAGTTTTTTCAGGAAATAACTTCGGATAGAAATGTATTTAATAATGACACTAATACTAATATCTTAGATTCCGCAAAAGACGGGATGTTTGTTGATAATATCAATCAACTTCCAGCTGATATCGGAGTAAATTCTAGCCCAAGTGGTTTTTACGGCAGACCTATCTCGCTCGTGAGGACTCTTCCTAGTGGCATAAACAATATTAAATCTCAATTTAAAGAGCATTTTAAAGACCGTGAAGACGGATACGCTAGCGGTGTGCCAAAAAGATATTCTTGGTTGCATGAAAATCCATTGCCGGAAATTAGAGATGCTGATAGATCAGATCTTTTTAACTCCGCTTTCCACTTGCAACCTGAGAATAATAGAAAAATACAATTTAGACCATTGAAAACAGAAACATATGCTTGCTTTGAATTACAAAACAAGTACGACGTAGATGTGCGCTCTGAACAACGTGGCGAATTTGCCAGAAGAATGTGGGATAGTCAAGGTGACGACACTAACCCAATAGCTGTAAAGGCTAAAGATCGTAACTTGCTATTCAGTGAAAACGCGCTAATAGCGGAAGTTGACGCTAGTGGTAAAATAAGCGAAGAAAAAGGTCTTATTTACGAAAACAGCGTAAAGTTCCCAAGAGATAAGGGTGATAATAATCCAGATTTGCTTTGGGATCGAAACTGGATAGGGGTAGGAAATAACAACCAAGGTAATGCTTTTGGCATCATTGGCGCCGCCTGCACCGTAAATTTTGACAATAAAATACAATTTATTACTGATAATTATATCGGTATGCAACCTTGGTTCTTGAGTAGCTTCTTGTACTCTTCTTGGGGTAGAGGTGATTATAACCAAGCTCATACAACCGACTTGTCCGTTAGAGCGTTTCACCCTTGGCCTAAAGACCAAACTATTTATGATTCTAGATATTTTGCCGTACACCACTTTAATCCGGGTGTTCAAAAGCAAGATCCCCTAGACGATAAACACCAAGCGGAAGTTGACGCTAGTGGTAAAATAATGGATGTTGACTTTTTAAAGGTTATTAGTCCAGAAATAGGGGCTAAAATTAACAAGGATACAACTCCGTTTGAAAGCGGCGTATCTACAGTCAGGAGAGGTAAATTATTACCTTTTAGTTTTGAGTTTAACACAATTGGTATTGGTCCATATGCTGAAATTTTACCAGATGATATACCTGACCCAGATGAAGACCCACTAGGAGCCATAGATCCTCTTGGTAAAACAGCTCAAGATACGAATATATTAATTGTAACTAGCGGCGAACAATATTCTGAAGATGATAGATTTACGGTGATTGGTGGTCACGGTAGAAATGTTGTATTAAAACCAATACTACAAGGAGATCATGGAGGTATTGTTAATTTCGAGGTGCTTTCTAGTGGCTACAATTTCCTAAAAGAAGATTTCCCTCAGAAAAACACACCTTTAAATGCTGCGATTTATCCAACATTGTCCAACATGGTTGTTGTTCCGATTGATTCAGAACAAGTGTCTGGACAGGGTATGCAAGCAATAATTGTTGGTGGAACTGTCGTAAAGTCTCCAGTGTTTATTGACCAAAAACCAAAGGAAGTATTTTTCAGGAAAATAAGTCCTAATCCTACGACTGATAGTGGGTTGAATCAAATTGCAGACGTGACCCATGAGGTTTCCGTCACATTTGGTGAAGATATTAGTGAAACACTTAGAAGTTCCAATAATGTATATGATTTGTTCTTTTACTTCCATAATGATATTAGTCATACTTGGGATTGGGACAGAGACACATTACCACCTGCTTACGAACAAAAGATAGATTTATTAGTCAATTTAGATCCAGACACATAATTTTGTGTATAATATATAGATACTTCTTACAGGAGATTAAAAAATGGCACAGATCACATTTCACGCGAATGACGAAAACTTAAATGTTGGTACTGATGGTACTCTAATCCAACACACCGGCGGCTCTGGCTTGGGCTTCTTTGGCGCTGGTTTTGGTATATCTGTACCCGTTGGTCAGTATCAAGATACTACATATGTAACCAATGGTGACGGTACATATCAGGGCGCTAGAATACAAAACACTAAATACGGTTCGGATACCACCACCTCCTTTAATGGTGGCGCTGCTGTAAACAATAGCACTCTTCCTAATAGATATGCCCCACTTAATATTAGATTTACTCACAACGAACCTGTTAGAGTTCAAAATTGTAAATTAAGAATTTTCAATAGATCTAATATTGAGCAACCGGCTGTTGGCGTTTCTACAAAGGTTTACGAAGTAAGACATCCTTATCCAATCGCAGCTGAAACGGATACTGTATATTCTACTTCTTCTAGAGGTGTTACTAATCACAACTGGGTGGCTTACGATGCTCTAGAAACACCTACAGATATGCCTTTTATCGAATCACCCGGAACAAGCGGGTTGAATACTGTTTCTAATGATCCGGTTGTGACAACGTATCCGCAGGGAACTGGAATTGGAGGTCATCGCGTTTGGCTTTCTAATTCTGGCGCTTTACTTCGTGATATTCGTCACGATTGGTATATTTCTTTAAGCGCAACGCCGGAAAGCATCGGTAGTAAAACTCAATATGGTCTTTACTTCACTCTAGAATATCTATAAGGAATAGTTATGCCACTTTTTAAAAAATGTAAATGTGATAATCTATGCACTGAAAACTGCACCTGTAGATGTCATGGATTTATCAGACGCAATAAGCTAATAAGAAAAACTGCACTTCTAGGTGGTGTCTTAGTTGGAGTTTATTTTCTTGGTGCTGCCCAAGGGTGGTGGGATAGATTCTTATTCTAAATAAAAAAGAAGTCGCCTTTCGACGACTCCTTCTTACGAGGTCAGTAGTGGTGTGCTACTGGCCTTTTTTTATTCGTTTTGCTCAGTCTTTGGGTTCCATTTGACCCATCCACGATCAGGCAACCAGTTTCCATCCCCGTCCTTGCGTTTCGGGAATAGGGTTCCACCCTTCTTATTTACGCCAAACGATAGTCTTGCGCCACAGTCTGCACAGCGTAGCTCATAATATTCGTTGTCATCTACAGCTCGTACAACAAATCTTACGTTATCGCTGCCGCATTTACCGCAGACAGACTCCTCAAAAACCTCTTGAAACTTTGCGATTTCTGAAAAGATACTTTTTTGGTCATCTCCCGACAACTCAACGCTAAGACGACCATTACGTGTTTGATAATTTACCTTCATTAATTTCTCCAATCTTGTTGATAACCAGTAATTGAACTAGGAATTGAACCTCTATTTTGTTGATACTCATTGATTTTCTCAATAGCATCACTCGCTTGTTTCTTATCAATCTTCTTTGACACAGAAAGATTGAATATTTCTTTAAATAGCTTTGCCGGATGAATGTCCAATTGTTTGGATTTACCGTCAATGAACCGTTCTTGGTTCTCTGTCATTCTACCTGCTGATTGATATTCTCCTTGTGTATTTTGTATCGCGTTAGTTTGACTAATACTCTTTACAATCTCTGCGGTGTTCTTCTTGGTGATCTCTTCTGCTGCCACCACGCGCAATCTAAGGGCTTTTCTGAGGGCGCGACCTTCTGCTCGTGTTGCTGCCGTAGCAGTGTTAAACACGCAAAATGTATCGTCTGTGTTGCCCTCCCAGCAGTCTGCCACGTCACTGAACGATTGACCGTTCTCAAACACAACCTCCCAGATAACGGTTGCTCTGCCAATACCATTGTCATCCTGTGGCGGAAATACTTTTGTAGGTCTACTACAAACAATATCTCCAAACAACAACTCTGCGACACGCCTCAAGCCGTGACAAAGTGGACGACCATCATACATTTCTGAATCGTCAAATAGACTTAAAACATAGTCGTTCCATTTTGGATCGGTGGTCTTTGGTCTATCATCTTGAATTACATCTACAATACCGGTATCGGTATTAGAAGGAGTCGCTAGTTCAACATCTTCAAACAAATCATTATCTTTCATTATAATTCAACCTCTATAAATCTTTCTGTCTTCACTGGAAACTTATTCTCTATACCCCTTAACTTACTTACAATATTAGATATTAGGTTCTCCTTCTTTTTTAGAGTAGGATTGCAAGTGGCTTTTACTCTTATTATAGCATAGCCTCTGCTTAAAATTCTACCACTTTTCTGTAAATCAGCTTTAATTTGCTTTTGTAATTTATCTTCACCCCAAATCGGCAAGAAATGAGAGGGTCCGTCTATCTCAATTATAGTCTTCAAAGATGGAATGTAAAGATCTATTTCTAGTTTTTCGTTAGGAATCAATGTTTTATTATGAAAGTCAACTCTATACCCATGTTCATTTAGTTTTTCAAGTACAAATTTTTCTAGTTTAGATCCTTCTTTTCCGGCTTTTCTAATTGCCTCTGTTCCAAGCCTAGACATTTTATCTCTCTGGGAAGCGCTCATGCTATCCCATCTTTCCTTGGCTTGGCTTGCTCTGTATTCTCTCTGTTCCTCAGTCATATTATCCCAATGATCTGATAGACTTTCGCTAATGCTTAAACGCTCTTCCTCTGTTCTTTTTTTACCTTTTGTTGGATGTTCAGATCTACCGCTTTCAAGCGCTATTTTCTGAGCCTCACTTTTGCTCTTCAGTGATATATCATGCTTTTTTAATATCCTTCTTATTTTATTAGGATAGGTATTTAGCTCTTGTGCAATCTCGTAAGTGCTTTTATTCTTTTCTGTGTATAGACTGATTACATCTTGATCTAATTTACTAGACATCTAACACCTCTACTAGATTTTCTATCTTGCCATCTTTTAATACTTTTGCATCGTAACCGCTTATGCGCTTAATATATTTTGCGTCATCATCGTTGTATACGATAATTGGCATCCTTTTACCAATTTCAATTATTTCTAGCGCCGTGTTTTTCTCTTGGCTATATAGAAAATACGGCTTGAATTTATTGATAATCTTTCTTAGCGAAAGTGCGTTTTTAACAGTTGTTACCAACAGGGTTCCAGTAAAGTACCACAAGTCAGTCGAATTAAACATACCAAACTTAGGTGTGATAGGGTTGTAGTCTATATCATTGTAAAACAGACTAGCATTATCTACTTGGTTTGTTTCTACAAAATTATTTAATAAGTTGTATATTTGATTTGTCTGATCTGTTTGTTTCTGAGAATCTAGATATATTCCTAAATTCATTTTAAGTCTCCCAATTATTATCGTTCATAAACCATTCTATTGTTTGTTTAAGTCCGTCCTTCCAATATGTTTTTGCTTCAAACCCAAGGACTTCTTTTGCTTTTGTTGTATTTAGACAGCGGCGAGGTTGACCG
>Ga0255773_10000684_pt1 | contig 35541 bp, 35 predicted proteins | sample 011ome_17_FD_179971 | JGI IMG/M metagenome (GOLD analysis project Ga0255773, IMG submission 179971) | Coastal salt marsh microbial communities from the Groves Creek Marsh, Skidaway Island, Georgia - 011502XT metaG (version 2) | ecosystem: Environmental > Aquatic > Marine > Intertidal zone >... | reverse complement strand
TATTTTCTCTATTTTAGCTAAATACTCACCACATAATTCATTAAAGATTAATAAATTATCATCAATTTTTTTTCTCATGACGTTTATCAGATAGTGAGATTGTTTAAATGAAATGATAATTCTTTTATTTAATAAAAGCTTATCTGAAACATATAATCTTATTTTTGGCTGATATGAAAAATTTGACATTACTAAAATCTATGTTGTTTATAAAATTTGTCTATAGCAGATTGATTGCAACAAACTAAGATGATATTGCATTATTTATGAATACACCAAAAATTAATAACACTGACATATTGGAAAATGGTTGGTGGAACGCTTTACCAAAAAAATATATTAAATGGGTTAGGCTTGGAAGATTTGACAGACCAGTTGGTTTTTGGCTTTTGCTATTACCTGGCTGGTGGGTCCTTCCTTTGACTAGTTTAAGACTGTTAGAATGTTTAAAAATCATGTTTATTTTTTTGATAGGCTCTATTGTTATGAGAGCAGCTGGTTGTACTATAAATGATTTATGGGATAAGGATATTGATAAAAAAATTACTCGAACTAAAAATAGACCTTTAGCAAAAGGTGACATTTCAAATAGTCAGGCTTTTGGTTTTTTATCAATTATGTTGCTAGTAGGTTTAATTTGTTTATATCAACTGAATATTAAAACCTGGTTCGTTGCGATTTCAGCTCTACCGTTAATAATAATATATCCCTTAGCTAAAAGATTTACTAAATGGCCTCAAGTAGTTCTAGGATTAACATTCAGCTGGGCTGTTCCTACAGCATGGGCATCTGCAAATGAAAATTGGAATTTAGGTATTCTTATAATGTATTTTGCAACAGTGTTCTGGATAATAGGGTATGATACAATTTATGGCTGCCAAGATAAAAACGAGGATGAAAAAATTGGAGTAAAAAACTCTGCCGTATCCGCAAAAAATTTTCTAGGTACTTTTGTTAGTTTTTCGTATCTCATATCTTTTATTTTATTAATACTCAGCGGATATTTGCTACAAGCTAACTTTTTTTGGTTTATAGGTGTTATACTATGTGGAGCACACTTCTTTTCTCAAGTTATTAAGCTTCAAGACTTAAATAAAAACCATCCACTCAATATATTTAGGTCTAATGTTCATTTAGGTTTAATGCTAACAATTTTTTCTTTATTTAATCATATAAATTAGTAAAAATTTAAATTTTAAATTTAAGTCTAAAAAAACCATCAACTAAAACCATGTGTGGAAAAGTTAAGGCAGCCAGGCCAATAAAAATAACTTTAATTAAAGCCTCAGTTTGAGTGTAACTGTATGATAAATAATATAATGCAAAAGCGCTTCCTGACCAGCTTGCAATAGAAAAAATTGCCATTAGCCAAATTGCTTTTCCTTTATTCATAAAATTAATCAATGTTGGAATTATTCTTTTGAAATGATTAAAGCTATGAATAAAACAAAAATATAGTGCAAAGGCTAATAAAGGTGGGAAGAAAGTAATAATTAAAATAATTAAAACTACTAATTTAAAATAATCATAGGAAAATCTAATTTTCTTATAATTTATTAACAAGACAATAATTGATAAAACCCAAAAAAACATTAATCCTTTTAGAGAAGTCCATAATAAGGATAATTTATCACCTGATAAGATTTGAAAAAACTGATCTACCTCGTTTTGATTTGAAAAAATTATTCCCAAAACAACTAAACTTCCATGAACATATCCTCTTATAAAATAGAAATTATTTTCATTCCATTTTAAATCACCACATCCAAAATGAAATATGCTTATTAAAATGAACATGAATAGAGTGATTACAGGAAAGTAATACCAAAATATTAATATCATGGTACAGAACAATAGGTAACTAATCAAAAAACGGATCTGCAAACTGATTTTTTTAGAATAGCCTAATGTTATTGAAATAGCACCATCTAGAGCACCATGAGGTATCCCAACAAAAAGAATTAAAAATAAGGATAAATAATCCCACCAATTCAAGTCAATTTCTAACATCAGATCTCAATATAAAGAAAAAAGATTTAATAAAAGGTAATTTAGGCATTGAAAAAATCACCTTAAGTTTAGTCAATATAGAACATTCTCCTGACATAAACTTTGCCATTTCATCCCCGTTTAATTGACTTGCTAATCTTGAAAATATTTTAGGAGCCAATTGGGGAGATTTATCTATTACAGTTATAAAAATTTTATCTAAGAACAAATCTACTTTATTATGAATTTCTGTGTTTATAAGAATTTTCTTATTTATTTGATTTGAAATTTGGGATACCTGTTTTTGAATAAAGGTAAAAGCATATCCAGAAGAAGGTCTAACTGCGCCACCTCTTGTACCAATATTAAAACTATTTGGTGATTTAATAGAAATTTGATGCATTGGAATTACACCCTTTTCATGATTGCTTACTGTAAATGAGGTTAAATCAAAATGCTTTTTAAGATATTTAGAAATTTCAGTTGTATAAAATTTTTTATTTTCAATTTTTTTTGAAAATATTGTTGATTCAACCAATGCTTTTTTCTTACTAAATGGCAGCAAATAAATAAAATGCATTCCTTTAGACTGATCACACCTAAAATCCATCAATATTACAGCTGTCTCATCAAAAACATCTTTATTAGCTGTTACTACGTACCCTTGGAAATGTTGCAATAGAGCATTTGAAGGAATGTCAGGGGGTCTACTATCAAATATTAATTCGCTTTTAATTTTTTGGTCTTTAACAAATAAATAATTATCACGTTCAATTACGTTCTCTTTAAAATAATTAATTTTATTACTCTTTAGTTCAGACTTACAAACACTTAACCACCTTTTTCTCTTGATTACGCAATAAGGATGTTTTGTGGAAGAAAGAGTTGTCTTAGAATTTTCTGTAAATATTGACCATCTAGTCCAGATATGGTTTGCGTTTTTATAAGCGTCTTCATTAAATTCATTCTTCCAAAAACCCCAAAAATGGTCTTGGGCAATATCATTCTTTTTACCTAAAAATAAATTAATATTTTTTAATGGAATTTTATTAACAAGCCTAGCTAACGAAAAAGCAGCACACCCCCCACCAATTATATCAATTTGACTATACTTCAATTGGATAAAACTCTTTTAAATATTTATGAAGTTTAGATTCATGTTTAGTTTGGATTTTTCTTTTAGAAATTTCAGTTATAATTTTCAATGCTGTTATTTTTACTTTAGTTAAATTTGAAGTTACTTGCCGGCCCATATGCCAGTTAAATTTTTCATTTTTAAGTTGGATGCCTATTTCTCTATAAATTCCTCCTGCAATTGATATGGCAACTCTAATTTTAAAAGGTAAGTAAAGTAAACCTTGTGAACCACTATTATAATAGTTTTCAGCTAAAACTAATAATTTTTTAACTCCTAAAGAAATTATTTTTATTTTTTGTTGATCATATTCTTTTGCTGCTTTTACAATTTCATTAGCAGATAAATTATTAATCCAACTTCCAGGCAAATATCTTCTACCCATTTTTGCATCCTCTAATACATCTCTTGCAATATTAGTGAGTTGCATTGCAATACCAAGATCAATTGCAAATAATTTTGCATTTCTATTGTTGCAATCTAATGCATTACACATCATTAACCCAACTGTCCCTGCAACTTGATATGAATATCTTATTAATTCAGATTGCTTTTTAAAAGATATGGATTTTTGATCTGAAATTAGCCCGTTAACCAAATCAATTGAAGCTTTCTTCGATGATAAATTAAAATATGCAGGATAATTTATATAACTTTTTTTTGAAGATAATTGTTTTTCTTCACCTACAAGATAGCTTTTAATACTGTTAAGTTGCTTTAAAGATGATTTATCTCCACTATCAGCTATATCATCCAAAATTCTACAAAAACTATATAATTCTGCAGCTCTATCAATGTATTTTCTAGGTAAAAATTTACCTGCCCAATAGAAGCTTTTACCATTATCTTTTAAAACTAATTTTGCATCTTCAATATGGTTATCCATATCTATTCTCTTTTATTTAATAAGACTTTCAACAATTTTAGCGGAAGACAAAACCCCTGGAACTCCAGCACCTGGATGAGCACCAGCAGCAGCAAAAAATAAGTTATTAATATGTGGATCTTTATTATGATATCTAAACCAAGCAGATTGTGAAAAGTTTGGGGCTATAGAAAAACCAGCTCCGTGTTTTGAGCGGTAATCTTTTTTAAAATCAAGAGGTGTCATGAAGAATTGGTCACAAATAACTTTATTTAGTTCAGGTAAAATTGTTTTGTCTAAAGCCTCAATTATTCTTTTTTGTAGTTTCTTTCCTTCTATTTCCCAATCAACATTTCCTTGTAGGTTTGGTACAGGACACAAAACATAAAAACTATCACAACCTTTTGGAGCAAAACTTTGATCAGTTGCCGTAGGTCTATGTATGTAAAGTGAAAAATCTTCACTTAAAATTTTATTATCAAAAATATCTTTTAATAAACCTTTAAACCTTTTGCTTAACCAAATTGAATGGTGAGCAATATTAGGAAATTGCTTTTTTGTACCAAAAAAAAGAACAAACATGCCCATAGAGTAGGTTGTAAATTTTTCAGGTAAGAATTTTTTTCTTTTTTTTATTAATCTATCTGTCTTTAAAATTTCACTATAAAAGGTAGGTGGGTCACCATTGAAAATGATATTGTCTGCGTAAAATTCATCACCATCCATACTTTTTAATTTTTTTATAGATCCATTTTGTTCATAAGCACTTTTTATATCTACGTTATACTTTACAGTAACTCCAGACCGCTTTAAAAGTTTTGTCAATTCTTGAACTAATTTTCCCGTACCTCCCATACTAAAATATACACCCCAATTTCTTTCTAAAAAATGAATAAGTGCATAAATTGATGTAGTTGAAAAAGGATTGCCTCCAACTAAGAGTGGATGAATAGAAAAAGCTGCTCTTAAATTAGGGTTTTTTATATATTTATTAACCAATTGCGAAACTGTAAAATAACTTCTAAGTTTCAAAAGAGCTGGAATTTGTTTTAGCATAAATAAAAATGAATTAAATGGCTTGTCTGCTAATTTTGTAAACCCAACATCAAAAATAGATTTTGAAGCTTTTAATAAATTTTCATAATTATCAGCATCACTAACTGAAAACTTTTTCATTTCTTGTTTAGTTTTTTCAATTGTTTGAGAATAATCGAAGGTTTGACCGTCATGAAAGTGAAATCTATACCAAGGATCTAAAGGCCTGAATTCAACATAGTCCTCTCTTTTTTCATCAAAGAGTTCAAAAAGTTCATCAAATAAAAATGGAGCTGTTATAACTGTAGGGCCTGCATCATGTTTAAAGCCATTTTTTTCAAATACTTGTGCTCTACCACCCAAAGAATCTAATCTTTCTAACAATGTTACTTTATGGCCAAGGGCTTTTAATCTTAGAGCAGAAGCTATACCACCAAAACCACCACCAACAACAATACTACTAACTTGATTTTGTTTTCTAATTTCTCTTTTCATCTAGACCTAATAACATGACTATTATCTTAATTTAAAAATAAAAAAAGCCTGCAGAACTAACTGCAGGCTTTTATAAAGTTAATTATTAAAGCTATGCTGCTTCTGATTCAGTAACAGCAACGTTCCAAATAATCACACCAAATGCAATTTTATTAAGAACGTCAGCTAAGTTATATATTATATTAAGTGAATTATCATCAACTCCACCGGCCATATAACCCATGAAATAACCGATTGGGTAGATTGCCCAACCAATTGTAACAATCCATCTCATAGTAGAGAAAGCTGATCTAACTGACTCTGGAGCTTCTTCACTAGCTTTGCTTGCTTCACCAGCAAAAACTTCATATAGGATGTATATCCAACCAACCATTCCTATAACAAATCCTAGAGTTACGTTCATGTATCCAGCTTCACCTAAATATCCACCGACAAGCATAACCAATGAACCAATCATTAATTTCCAAAAAACACCACCAGCAACAGCTGTACATGCTCTAAGAATTATGTAAAATTCTACCATTAATAATGGAACAGTAATTAACCAGTCAATATATCTATAAACTGTAGGTGTTTCACCAGTTCCTACCCATACATCTCTCATATAAAAATAGTGTACAGCAGCAACTAAAGTCACAAGACCAGAAACTGTTAGTGATGTTTTCCACTTTGCAGAAACTCTTTGTGTTTCCATAAAGAAGAAAGCAGTTGAGGCTACAAGAGCCATAGAAATTAACCAGAAGCTTATTCCTACAAAATCATCTGACTTTAAATTAGCACTATCTGCTGCATTAGCCAGAAATGGTAATGACGAAATGAAAGCTGCCGGCACGGCATATTTTAAAATTTTAGACATTTATAAACTCCCCTTATATTTGTCATATTTTCTAGCAAATGCTAGATTTATGCACTATTAGCTAGTACTTTGACTGAGACAATAAAAAAGAATTAAATGTTAATCAACAAATAAAAGTAAAATAAAGTTATTTTTTTTAGCAGAAAACATACAAGTTATTGATTTAAAACATTTTTTTATTTTAGTAATAATCATGATTAGTATGAAAATATGGGAGTTTTTATATGGATACAGTGTTAATAGGTGGTATAGGTTTCCTAATTTTAGCAGGAATTTCATTTCTTTTGATAAGAAAGGTAGATAACTCTTCAATGACTGATAAGAATAAAAGATTGTTTAATTACATAATATTGGGAATGTTGATATTGGTAACTATTGCTATTTTTAAATGGCACAGTAGTACTTATTTAATTCCAAACTGAAGAATTAAACTATTAATTCACCTTTGGTAGTAGCTTGAATTATTTTCCAATTAGGGTTTTGAGGTTTAATTGCTTTAGATCGTAAATTCTGTAAAATTGAAAATCTATATTCCTTCTCATTTATAATTTTATTCAACCACTCATTTAAATTAATGCCCTTACTACCTTGTGTGTCCTTCATATATTGTAATGCATTTATTTCAGATAAATCATTAAGTTTTATATTCTTACCACTTATTGATGACAATCTCTTTGGAAATTTATCTTGAAATGGCAATATGCCTGGCACTGAAACATATCCATAAATATCTTTTTTATATTCAAAATCTTTTATTTTTACTGTTTCCAATTTTAATTTTACAAAATCATAGGCAATTCCAAGACCCTCTGTCAGATGCATTTTATTTAATTGATCTTCTTTCAACCATAATACATTGAGATTTACTGCCACACCCTCGCATGGCCACTGTGTCGCAGGCACTGAACCATATGCAGAAATTGATGCTGAATAAACAATATCAGAGTCATACAAAGTCGCTGTTGTAACAGAAATATCCTCATTTAGAGTAAATTTTCTTTTCAGCTGATATGGTGATCTGTTTGAGCCTACAGACAATATAGGAATTCTATTATCTAGTTTATGACATATTTCTTTTACAAAGGACCCTTTATAAAAAGAAAATGAGTAATCAGGAGCTGGATAAGGGTAGCTAATAGCTCTTTCAAATGGAGAAAAAATTGGAAAAAACTTATCTATATTAGCAGCATCTTGTTTTTCTCTAAAAGAGCTCATAGATATTTTACAATCCTAAATCTTCATCGTACCCTAAAGCCAAATTCATACATTGAATCGCAGCTCCAGACGCACCCTTACCCAAGTTATCTAATCTAGAAGAGATTATAAGTTGTTCATTTTTATCATTTCCAAAAATACTTATATCTAGAAAATTAGTATTTACTAAATTGTCAGGCCTAAAAAAACCTTTAGAGTTTAAACCTTCGTCTTTTTTCAATACTGATACAAACTTTGAATCTAAATAAAATTCTTCCATTAAAGTTTGTATTATTTTTGTATCTACTTTTTTTAAGAAAGAAGAAAAATGAATTGGAATTGATACGATCATACCTTGAATAAAATCTCCTACTGATGGCATAAAAATAGGATTTAAAACTAAGTTATTGTGAAATTTAATTTCTGGTAAATGTTTATGGTCTAAATTTAGTCCATACGTAAAAAAAGGTTCGTGATCTTCTTTATTAAAATAATTAATCAGATCTTTACCTCCGCCCGAATACCCACTAACAGCGCTTATTATAATAGGATTATTTGTTGAAATATATTTTTTATCAATAAGTGGTTTAATTATAATATTAGCTCCAGTTGGATAACATCCAGGAACAGCTATTCTTTTAGATCCTATAATTTTATTTCTATAATTTTGTCCAAGCTCTGGTAGACCATAGGCCCAGTCTTGATGAGTACGGTGAGCTGTTGAAGCATCTATAATAATAGGGGATTCATTATCTAGCTGGTCTGCAATTTCAACGGTTTCAATAGCGCTTTTGTCTGGCAAGCATAAAAAAACAACATCACACGAAGCTAACATCTCTTTTTTATAAGATGCACTTTTTCTCCTAACTTTGTCGACTGGCAAAATATTTACATAAGGATGTTTATTCAATCTTTCATATACTTGAAGACCAGTGGTACCACTTTCGCCATCAATAAAAATATTTTTTCTCATTTTATCCTTTTAAAATGTTTATTAACGTTGCAACAACTATGACACTATATTAATAACTCAAATATAAATTTTTGTAATTTATTTTTAGGATCTTAAATAATGTGTGCCAAAAAGCTTAATGATACTGACATAATGAATCTTCTTATCGATACTGCCCTCAAAAATGGAGCTACAGCAGCCGATTGTGTTCTATCAAGAAGTAGAGGCGTATCATTAACAAGAAGGTTAGGTAAGGATGAAAATATTGAAAGATACGAAGATTTTGATACTGGGTTGAGGGTGTTTGTCGGTAATAAAATTGCATCAGTGTCTACAAATGAAAGTTCTGAAAGTTCTATTAAAGATGTAGCATGTAGGGCCGTTGAAATGGCTAAAATTGCTCCTGAGGATCAATTTAGTTTAATTGCAGATCAAGAAACTCTCCTAGAATTTCCAATAAACAAAAACTTATCAATAGATAGTTATGACGATAATGAACCTAATATTGACATTATTAGGCAAAGGGCGTCTGAAATTGAAGAAGCGGCTTTAAGCGTAAAAGGAATAACAAATAGTGACGGTGCAGATGCCTCATGGGGAGAAGGGGAAACTCTTTTAATGACTTCAAATGGTTTTCTGGGCAGTTCGAAAAAATCTAACCACAGCATAAGTGTTGTTGTAATCGCTGAAAAAGATGGAAAAATGGAAAGGGACTATGATTATTCTTCTAAAGTCTTTGCTCAAGATCTAAAAAATCCACAAACTATTGGAGCTGAAGCTGCAAAAAAGACATTAGCCAGAATGGGAGCTGTAAAACCAGTGACTGGGAAATATCCTGTAATATTTGACCCAAGAGTTTCACGTTCAATTGCTAGTCATTTTGCATCAGCGATAAATGGCTCAGCTATAACTCGTAAAACAAGTTTCTTAAAAGACATGCTTGAAGAAAAAGTTGCCAATGCTTCTATCAATTTAGTAGATGACCCATTGCTCAAAAGAGGTTTAGGCTCGAGATTATTTGATGGCGAGGGATTAGGTACATCAAAACAAACTTTAATACAAGACGGTGTTTTACAACAATGGCTTCTAGACTTATCATCAGCAAAACAACTAAATTTAAAACCTACTGGGAATGCCAAGCGAGGTATTAGTGGACCTCCATCGCCTGGTACTACAAACTTGACATTAATGAATGGAAAAGAAACACCAGAAGAATTAATTTCAAATGTTAAAGATGGTTTATACATTACTGACATGATTGGTAGCAGTATATCAATGGTGACTGGTGATTATAGCAGAGGAGCAAGTGGATTTTGGATTAAAAATGGTCAATTATCACAACCAATTACAGAAGCAACTATTGCTGGTAATTTAAAAGAAATGTTTATGACCATCATTCCTGCCAATGACCTTGATTATAACCAGTCTATTAATTGTCCAACATTGCTTATTGAAGGGATGACCATTGCGGGGAATTAATTAATTGACAGAAAAAAAAAACGAGGAACATTTTAATAGGTTTCTAGCCTGGTTTGACATGATTATTAAAGATCATGGCTTCTTGAGACTATGTTACAACAACTTTCACAAAGTTGATAAAAATCTCTACAGATCAAATATGCCTACCCCTTCAAGAATAAAAAATTATAGTAAACTTGGAATAAAGACAATTATCAACCTCAGAGGTGTTAGAAAAGACGGTGGATGGTTACTAGAGAATGAAGCCTGTAAAAAATATAATATAAAATTAATAGACTTCAGAGCCAGATCTCGTGCAGCGCCTGAAAAAGAAATGATTTTTGAAGCTGACAAATTATTTAAAAATATTAGTTACCCAGCTCTTATACATTGCAAATCAGGAGCCGACAGAGCTGGTATAATGTGTGCTTTATATTTTCTACTTCAAAAAAAACAAGAAACTAAAAAGGCTAAACAACAGCTCTCTTGGAAATACTTACATATTAAGTGGGCAAAACCTGGAGTTTTAGACTCATTTGTTCATGAATACTCAACTCAATATAAAATTGATAAAATAAAATTTTTAGATTGGGTTAAGAAAAAATACGATCCAATTAAACTAGAAAAAAACTTCAGGTCTATTTGGTGGGTTAATCGTTTAGTAGATGATGTTTTAAAACGAGAGTAGTTATTAATTCTTTGAACTTGTCTGATATAATTTTTTGTAGAGACTGGATTTTTTAATTAAGTCTTCATGTTTTCCAATATCTACTAACTTACCTTTGCTAAATAAAATTATTTGATCAGCGTAAACCACATTCGATAATTTATGAGTAACTGTTATCGTAGTTTTATTTTTTGCGACATTACTAAGAGTTTTAGAGATTTGATTTTCGGTTTCAGCATCCAAAGAGCTTGTTGCCTCATCTAATAAAAGAATAGGTGCATCTTTCAAAATTGCCCTAGCAATTGAAATTCTCTGCTTTTGTCCACCAGATAAATTATTACCACCCTCTCCAACAATAGTCTCGTAACCTAGTGATGAAGCACTAATAAAATTATGAATATCTGCATTCTTAGCTGCTTTAATGATTTCTTTTTCTGTTGCCTCTAATTTTCCAAATTTTATATTTTCGAGAAAACTTTTATTATAAATTATTGTATCTTGACTTACTAAAGAAATGCTGTTCCGAAGAGAGACAATATCCACCTTAGTTATCTCTTGGTTATTTATAAGAATCTTTCCAGATGAAGGATCATAAAATCGTGATATCAAATTTATTATTGATGATTTGCCTGCACCGCTTTGACCAACCAATGCAACATTTGTACCCCCTTCAATAGAAAAATTTATATCATCTAAAACTTTTGATTTTTGATTATATGAAAAATTAATATTTTTAAAAATGATACTGGGAGGTTTATTTTTATTTAACTTTAAATTTGGAGCTGAGGTTAAACTGTTAATTTTTGGAAGAATACCGATTTGAATATATATTCTATCTAAAGCAGACAAAGCCTCTTGTAATACAGTATTAAACGTACCTAAGGCTCTTGCAGGTTGGGCAATCATTAGTAAAGCAGTTACGTAACCTACAACACTACCTGGAGACAGCTCTCCTATTGCAACTCTATAGCTTGCCAACCCAATAACACAGGCTGCGGCCACTCCTCCTAAAATCTCAAGAATGGGTAATACTTTTGCCCTTCCAATAACCAAGTTATACATTCTTTTAAATAACTCATTCAGAACATTTTCTGACCTTTTAATTTCAATTTTTTCTAGATTATAGGATTTAACCATCCTTATGCCTTGTAACATTTCAGTTAAAGTGGAGGTAACAGTTTCCATTTGTTCTTGAAGAGCTGTAGCAACGGTATTTTGTTTTTTACCAATTTTAAAAATTGGTTTAAGTGCTATAGGATAAATAATAAATACAAGTATAGATAAAAGCCAATCTAACCAAATAAGGTAAGACATTAATGCTATAATAGTTAAAGTATCTCTTATTAAATTGTTTATGCTCCTCTCAAAACCATCCCTGATTAATATAACATCATTCATTATTCGAGAAACATGATTTCCTGATGAAAATTTATTAAGAGTAATTAAATCACTATTAATAAGGTGTTTGGATAATTTTTTTTGAATATCAACGGAAATTGATAATGATATTTTTGAAACTTGTTTTATCTGGAAAAACATCGCTATGCCACGGATTATTGCAACAACAGCAATGATAAAGGGTAAAACGATCCAGTTATTGTTTTGATTGTCCAATAAACCATCAAACACAAGTTGAATTAGATAAGGATAAACGGAAGCAGTAGCTGCAACTAAAATTAATAAGAAGAACGCTATAACTATTTCAAGAAGATATTTCGATGCAAAATCATTCCAAAAATCTTTAATTATGACTTTATTGCTCTTCGTTATAATTTGACTCTTTTTCATCATAATCCGATATAATATAAAACTGTATGTTAACTTATTATATAAATGATATGTATAGATAGATAGTTATTTTGTTTTGTTTATATTGATTTTAAAAAATAATAACTCAAAACCTAAAAACTTGGGATTATAGATGCGTATTATAAAACGTTTTAGTAAAACTCATTTTGGCCAAAGATTTATTGGTTTTCTTTTTTATTTTATAACAAGTTTGATATGCAAATCAATAAGGTGGAAGTATTTAGTAGAGAATGAAAAATCAAATATTTTAAAAAATGATCAAGAATATATTTTTTGTTGTTGGCATAATAGACTTTTTTTAGGGCCTCACCTTTTACCCCGGAATAGAATTATCAATGCTCTCCAATCTAGTCATTCGGATGGCATGATTACCTCGCTAGCATTCGAATACCTTGGTATGAAAGTAATTTTGGGGTCTTCAAAAAAAGGAGGAATGCAAGCCTTTAGAAATATGGTTAAATGTATACAATTAGGTGAAAGTGTTGCCATCACCCCTGATGGCCCAAAAGGCCCAAAAGAAACAGTAAAGGAAGGCATTATAAAATTAGCCCAAATTACACAAAAGCCTATAATCCCTCTAGTTTGGTCTACCAATAAGTATAAAGCTTTTAATTCATGGGATAACTTTGTTGTACCTTTTCCATTTTCAAAAGGTGTTTATAGTTTTGGTAATCCAATATATGTTAAGAAAAAAATCAATGACGAAGAAATCGAAAAGGCAAGGAAGAATCTTGAAAATGAAATTAAAAGACTTACTAAACTTGTTTATGACAAAACAAGTTGATTTTTTTATTTAAGTGAGACTTTGAATGTCACTAATTACATATAATTTTTTATGGGGGATCATCAAGTATTTCCTACCTAAATATCTAGAAAGACGCCAAAAAAAAGGTAAAGAAGACAGCAAACGAATTAATGAAAGGTTTGGGATTTCGAGAAAAGAAAGACCTGAAGGAACTATTATTTGGCTCCATGGAACAAGTGTCGGGGAGTCAGTTGCAGCTCTAGCTTTAGCAAATTCAATGAAACAAAATGGTTATGGAAACAATAATAATGAATTTTTTCTTTTAACTACTAATACTCTCTCTGCTGCTAAATTAATAAAAGATAAAATTAAAAAAGGATTGCCAGCAATTCATCAATATCACCCTTATGACCATCCAAAGTTTGTGAATAAATTTTTAAATCATTGGAAGCCTAATATGGCTGTTTTTTTAGAATCAGACTTTTGGCCCAACTTAATTTATATAACTGCAAAATCTAATATTCCAACTATTTTAGCATCTTCACAAATGTCAAATAGATCAGCTCGTTTTTGGACAGGTTTAGGTTATTTTTTGGGGAAGAAAATATTTTCTCAAGTCACTGATGTGTTAGCAGTAGACCCAAAACAAGCATTACTTTTTAAAAAATTAGGGGCTCCCAATGTAAAAAGTTTGACGAGCCTTAAATCAATCGCAGAAAAGCCTCCAATTGATAAAAGCTATATAAGAAATCTTAAAAAATATTTGATAAGAAAAAAGGTTCTACTGGCTGCATCTACACATCCTGGTGAAGAAGAATTGATGATTAAGTTAGCTGACCTGCTTAGGAAGCAAGCCTATGATAATATTTTAATTATTATAGCTCCTCGTCATATTAAAAGAAGTTCAATTATACAAAATAGAATAAAAGCCGCTGGGTTTGATATTAAATCCAGAAGCAAGGGAGAGTTTCCTTATAAAAACGATACTTTTTATTTATCTGATACAATGGGCGAAATGGGCTCTCTAATGGAAGTAGCAGATTTAGTATATGTTGCGGGATCTATGGTTCCTGTTGGAGGGCATAGTCCTGCTGAAGCTTCTCAATTTGGAAAGCCGGTAATCATGGGGCCACACACAGAAAAATGTGACGCTCAAATCAAAGATTTAGTATGGTCAGGAGGCGCTGTTCAAATAGAAAAAAGTCCTGATATGACAAAATATTTTTTAAACACAACAATTGAGTTACTAAGTAATAAAGAGCGCCTTGAAGATATGGGGAGAAATAGCTTGATAGCATCTGGTTATGCTCAACAACGTGCTGATGAAGCAAGTATTTATTTGCTTGATATATTGAATAAAAATAAAATTGAAGATGTTGCTTAAGTATGATCAAAGCACCAAAATTTTGGTATAAAGATGATACATTATCTAAAGTAATAGCTTTCCTGGCCTATCCTGTATCTATAATATGGATAGTGATTTCTTACATTAAAAAAAATATGAGTATGCCTTATAAATCAAAACTCAAAGTCATTTGTATAGGCAATCTCAATATTGGTGGAACGGGCAAAACTCCTTTTACTATTTACACTTATAAAATCCTGAAAGAATTAGGTTATAAACCAGCCTTTTTGACCAGAGGATATGGAGGATTAGAAAAGGGTCCAATGCAAGTCAAACCCAGGCATAAGTTTAAGGACGTAGGTGATGAGGCTTTATTGCTTAATAAAGTTGGACCAACAATTATTTCAGCTGACAGATCGCAAGGGGCTAAATTTATTGAAAGCCATAAAGATAACTATGATGTAATATTAATGGATGATGGTCTACAAAATAATCAATTAGAAAAAAATATAAAGCTTTTGTTAGTTGATAAAAAGTTAAAATTTGGAAATGGGTTTTGTGTTCCTGCAGGACCATTAAGAGAACCAATAAATAATGGCTTAAGTAATATTGATGCAATTATTTTGACAGGTAATAATGAAAAAAACACAGATCTTAAAAATAAACTTGCCCAAAAACCTGTTTTTAACTCATCTATTAAAGTTATAAAACCATCAAAGATAAAAGCCAATAAATTTATGTCATTTTGTGGCTTGGCAAACCCTGATAAATTTAATGAAACGCTTTACCAGAACAAATATAATATTATTTCAACAAAGTTGTTTCCTGATCATTATCAATACACCGAAGAAGATATTAATAATTTAATTTTAGATGCAAAAAATCAAAATTTAACACTGATTACTACTGAAAAAGACTATGTTAAAATTAAAGATAAGAAAAATGAGATAAATGTTTTATCGATAGAGAGTAATTTAGAAAAAACAGATGAGAAAAAATTCAAAATGTTTTTGGAAGAAAAACTAAATGCCTGATCCTCTTAGTTTTCGTATAAAAAAGCAATTTGACAGGTATATTCATGACCCTATAGCAGCTATGCTGGCTATTCCATTATTTTTAATTCTTAAAATTTTACCATTCAGAATTTCATCCTATTTATGTGGGAGCTTAATGTACTTAATTGCTCCACTAACTTCTTATAATAGTCGTGTTAAAAAACATATGAAGATTGCTTTTCCTCAAAAATCTATTCATGAAATAAATAAACTTACAAGGCAACACTGGTTTATGCTTGGGCAAACCATTGGAGAAATGCCTCATATAAATCACCTAATAAAAATAGGTCGATTGGAAACTGATGGTCTGGAAAAAATCAAAACAGGACCAGCTATTCTTGTGGGCGCTCATATGGGCAATTGGGAGTTTCTTTTAAGGGTTGGAGATCTAGCAGACAGACGTGCTGGTTACGTGTTTAGACCCATCAATAATTGGATATTAAATAAAATACAAATCCACAGGAATAAAGATGCTAATGCTGATTTCTATAGGAAAGGTCGTTTAGCAGCTATTGGTATGGCAAGCAAACTTAAATCTGGAGAAGTTGTAGGTTTAACCGGAGATCAATTATTAAGAGAAGGTATTATGGTTCCTTTTTTTGGGACAAAAACACCAACCCCACAAGCAGCTGCGGTTATGGCTCTAAAATGGAATGTACCAATTTATATGGTTAGAATAGAACGTTTTAAGGGAATGAAATTTAAAATGACCATTGAAGACAAAATTAAAATTCCTAAGAATCTTGATAAAGAAAAAGCTATCTACACAATTACAAAAATGATTTCAACTAGAATAGAAGAATGGATCATAGATAAACCAGAACAATGGCTATGGGCTCACAGACGATGGGGAAAATAATTAAACAAAATAAATGACAACTTAAAATAACATTTTAATAGTTTTTTTTGACCAGTTAATAGTTTAATTAATCTATTTTTGCAGAACGAGTTTCGTCTGCAAACTTAATCTTTACGTTAGAATTTTTAGCGACTTCACTGCTTAATTTTATTGCCTTGCCATCATTGTCCATAACAAGAGCAAAACCTCTATCAAGTACTCTATTAAAGCTTGATGCTTCTAATAATTGGCTTAATGAATTTAACTTTGTACCTTTGCTTGTTATTACGTTTTCTAAATAATTATTAAACCTCGTATCCAAAAGATGAATTTTAGAATCAAGATTATTAATAAGTACTTTTGGAGGAGTAAGTTTTTGAGTATACTGCACAATTTTATTTTTTTGTTCTGTAAAAATAGTCTTAAATAAATTTTCAATATCTTTAAAAACAAAATCTAACTTTTGGTTTTTAGTATCAAAAATTTGGTCTGGTTTTCCTAGGAGCCTTATTAAACTGTTAAGCCTATCTTTATTATTATTCATCTTATTAAAAAATGATGTTTTAAGTCTTAAATCTAACTCACTAATCCTTGCTCTAAGCTCTTCTCTAACTGGAACTGACTTTTCTGCTGCTCCTGTTGGTGTTGGCGCTCTTAAATCTGAAACAAAATCAATTAATGTTGTATCTGTCTCATGACCGACAGCAGATATAACGGGGATAGAACTATTGAAAACAGCTCTAACCACAATCTCTTCATTAAAAGACCAGAGGTCTTCCAGGCTCCCTCCTCCTCTTGCAACAATTAATAGGTCAGGTTTTTTAACAATTGTTTGGCCAGACAATTCGTTAAATTTATCAATTGCGTTAGCTATTTGTGTGGCAGATCCCTCTCCTTGAACTGCAACTGGCCAAACATAAACATGACAAGGGAAACGATCAGATAATCGATGCAAAATATCTCTTATCACCGCTCCTGAGGGACTGGTAATAACTCCTATTCTTTCAGGAAGATACGGTATTGGTTTTTTATGTTCTTGTTTGAATAAACCTTCTGCTAAAAGCTTTTTTCTTCTATCTTCAAGCATTTTGAGAAGTGCACCTTCTCCCGCAACCTCCATGCTTTCTACAATAATTTGATATTTTGATTGTCCCGCAAAAGTTGTTACTTTACCAGTACAAATAACTTCCATACCCTCTTCTGGCTTTATAGATAACCTAGGCATAGTATATTTCCAGATGATCGCTGCAATAGTTCCATCTATATCTTTTAAAGTAAAATAAACATGACCTGAACCAGGAAAAGATGGCCTGGAAATTTCACCTCTAATGCGAACATAGCTAAAATTTGTCTCAACTAATTTTTTAATTACATGAGAAAATTCACCAACAGAATAAACCGGATTATTTGTATTATCTTCCATCAATAATCATTAAATTTTATATTTATCATAATTTAATACTATGGCATATTCTACCAAACCTAAAGCTTTTTGGAGTAAATAATTTATGAATATTTTAGTAGTAGGCGGAGGTGGAAGAGAACATGCAATCGCTTATTCATTGTCTAAATCTCCATTAGCCAAAAAATTAATTGTTGCTCCTGGTAATCCAGGGATTGAGGCATTTGCCGAATGTTCTTCAGTAGCTGCAGATGATATTGATGGACAATGTAAATTAGCAAAAGAAATGAATGCAGATATTGTTTTCATAGGACCAGAAATACCATTGGTTCTTGGCTTAAAGGATAAATTATCTGATTTAGGCATAAATGCATTTGGACCAACAAAAAAAGCTGCACAATTGGAAGGATCAAAAACCTTTTCAAGAAATTTCTGTAAAAAAAATAATATTCCACAACCTCATTTCAAATATTGTAATGACCTGGAAACTGCTAAAAAACAAATTGAATTGTTAAAAGGATACTGTGTTGTAAAAGCAGATGGTCTTGCAGCCGGCAAAGGTGTTGTTGTATGTGACACAGCTGAAGAAGCCATAGCAGCCTCATCTCAAATGTTAGAAGAAAATATTTTTGGCGATGCTGGAAAATCTATTCTAATAGAAGAGAGAATAACTGGCATTGAGGCAAGTATATTTGCTGTTTCAGATGGTGATACGGCAGTTATTCTTGGAACAGCACAAGATCACAAGAGAGCTTATGACAATGATCAAGGTCCCAATACTGGAGGTATGGGAGCTATATCTCCAGCACCTGCCCTAGATGAAGAATTGAATAAAAACATTTTTGATAATATTATAAAACCTACAATTGATGGCATGAAATCCGATGGGAACCCTTATGAAGGTATTTTGTACGCTGGCATCATGCTTACTGAAAACGGACCTAAAGTTATCGAGTTTAATTGTCGTTTTGGAGACCCAGAAACTCAAGTGGTGCTTCCACGTCTTAAGACTGATCTTGTAGAAATAGTTAATGCCGCAGTATCAAAAAAATTACAAGATATGTCTATTGAGCTTATTAATGACACAGCCATTACTGTAGTATTAGCAAGTAAAGGTTACCCAGGTAAATTCACAAAAAGCCTTGAGTTACCATCTCTAAATCCAACGCTCAACAAAAAAGACATATCGGTATTCCATTCTGGAACTTCTAAAAATGAAGACGGCAAACTTATCTCTAATGGTGGAAGAGTTTTATCCATAACTGCTACTGGAAAAAATGTTCAAGACTGTAGAAATAAGGCATATGATGCAGTTGAAAAAATAAATTGGAATGAAGGTTTTTATAGAAAAGATATAGGTAAGTTATAATTTATCTGAGTGTTTTAAAAAATTTTTTTAGCATTATTTCTGATTTATCAGCAGAAAAACCAGAGTAAATTTCTATATTATCGTTGTTTGAAAAAATTTTTGGTCCATTGTCAATGGCTCCACCTTTTTTATCCTCTGCACCGTAATATAGCCGACTTATTCTAGCTTGTTTAATTATACTCGCACACATTGCGCAAGGCTCTAAAGTAACCCAAATATCACAACCTATTAGAAATTTTTTGCTAGTAACCTTTAGTGCTTTTTCTATCACTAATTTTTCTGCATGACATAATGGATTATTTTTAGTTTCAACTAAATTATGTGCTTTTGCGATTACTTGACCTTCACTATTTACAATAACTGCTCCAACTGGCACTTCTTTTTTATTTTTTGCCTTAATGGCCTCAGCTATAGCCAATTGCATATAGTCCATTGGATCGACCAAAGATTTCATCCTTAATAGTTAGAAATATTGCTAATAATTGTTAAAGTCTATAATACAACAATATGAAAAATTCTTTTAAAAAAAATAATGAAACTAGCTTGAAATCAGAAGTAACTTCTTCTGAACCAGAAAGAATAGCGAAAGCCATAGCAAGATCTGGGTTATGTTCCAGAAGAGAAGCTGAGAGATGGATACTTGATGGTAAGGTTAAAGTTAATAATAAAATTTTAATAGAATGTGGAACTAAAGTTACCTCAGGTGATATTATTGAGGTAAATGGGCAACCATTACCAAATAAAACTATAACTAAGCTCTGGTTATATCATAAACAAAGAGGGTATCTGGTTACTAATAATGATCCTGAGGGTAGATTGACAATTTTTGATCAATTGAAAAAAAAAACTGATACTAGGTTTATTTCTGTTGGTCGTTTAGATATGGATTCTGAAGGGCTTTTGTTGCTTACTAATGACGGTGATTTAGCAAGAAAACTTGAATTACCATCAACTGGCTGGCTTCGTAAATATCGAGTAAGAGTACATGGATACGTTATTGCAAAAGACCTTGAGCCATTAAAAAATGGTATTACTGTTGATGGTATAAAATATGGTAGGATAGATGCATCTTTAGATAGACAACAAGGAAGCAACGCTTGGCTTACTCTCAGCTTCAGGGAAGGGAAAAATAGAGAAATTCGTAAAGTTATGAATCATCTTGGTTACAACGTAAACCGCCTAATTAGAATTTCCTTTGGACCATTTAATTTAAGAAACCTTCCATCTGGTGAGCTTGAGGAAGTTAAGCAAAGGGTTTTAAATGATCAATTAGGTTTAACAAAACCAAAAAAACAAAATAAAATTAAATAATATTATACAGACATATTAGAAATGAGAGTAATTGGAGGAAAATTCAAGGGATTAAAGCTAATGCCCCCTAACGATTTAGGGATAAGGCCAACATCAGATAGATTAAAAGAAGCACTCTTTTCAATCTTAGAATCAAAAAAATATAATATAAACATTAACAATTCTAGTGTGATTGATATATGTAGTGGAACGGGAGCACTTGGTATTGAAGCGTTATCTCGAGGGGCTAATAAAATTTATTTTATTGATCAAGAGACTAAGTCCATTCAAATAATTCAGAAAAACATTTCTAAATTAAAAATCAATAATGAAGATAAAATTTTTATAAAAGTAATAAAGGATAAGTCAACAAAAGCTCTAAAAAAAATAAATCATGTTTTTGATATTGTTTTAATAGATCCCCCCTACAAAACAAAAATCATTGAAGAAACTTTACAAGATTTAAAAAATTATAATTTGATTAAAACTCATAGCTATATATTTGCTGAAAGTAGCAATGCGGAAATATTTGATTTTAATGGTTATGAGTTATTGGATACCAAGAAATATGGCAAGTCAAAGTTAACAATTTTAAAATTAATAAACTCAAGTTCTATTGAATAATTTTTCGATGTCTTTTAATGAAAGGCTAATAGAAGTAGGTCTTCCATGGTTACATTGACCAGAATTAGGCGTTCTTTCCATCTCCCTTAGTAACTGGTTCATTTCATTTTCGTTAAGACTTCTTCCAGATCTTACAGATCTATGACATGCAATGTTTCCTAATATCAAATCTATTTTTGCATGATAAGAAGTGGGCAACCCAGTCGAAGATAAATCATCACCAAGATCAATAATTATTTGTTTTATATCTGCATCGCCTATCAAAGCAGGAACCTCACGAACAATTATCATGCCTTCACCAAAAGGCTCAATAATAAACCCAATATCAGACAATAATTCAACATTCTCCAAAATCATTTCCAAAGGAGTAGGAGCAAGGTTTATAACTTCTGGTAAAAGTAATATTTGTTTTTCCAATGATTTATTTTCTCGTGCAGCCTTCATTTTTTCTAAAACTAATCTTTCATGAGCTGCATGCTGATCTACTATTACAATGCCTTCAGAATTCCTTGATATTATATAATTTTTGCTGAATTGCGCCAACGCAACACCTAATGGAAAATCATCATTTTGATCAATGACCTGTTGCTCTTCAAAATTATCAGTTTCTTTAATTGTTTTAATTGAAGGTTCTAAATCATTATTACTAAAAAAATTTTCATTATTTCCAAAATTATCCTTAAGCTTTATCTGGTTATAAGTATTAAACTTCTCAACAGCTTGTTTCGATATCTCACTAGTAGTTTGACTAAAACTTATATTTAACTCTCTACTTATTGAACCGACAAGTAAGCTTCTAATAATAGCATTATCTTCAAATCTTACTTCCGTTTTACCCGGGTGAACATTAACATCAATAAATTCAGGTGGAACTTCTATATATAAACAAAATACAGGAAATCTACCTTTAGGAAGAGTATCTCGATATGCTGCCCTAATAGCGCCTGATAAATTTCTATCTTGAATAGACCTTCCATTAATAAATAAATATTGTTGGCTATAATTGGACTTATTTAAAGTTGGCAAACCTATAAAACCATTTATTTTTGCAAAACCTTGATTCTTAATAGCTTTGGAGTTTTTTATTTTTATTGCTTCATCAGCAAAATTTTTTCCTAATATATTTCTAATTCTATTCAAAAAGGACTTGTTTGTGTCTCGTTCGTTTTCAGGCTTTATATTTAATAATTCGCGACCATCTGCTTGTAATCTAAACCCAATAAGAGGATTAACCAATGCTTGTTTTAGAACTATCTGATGACAATAACTTCTCTCTAGATTTGAAGATTTGAGAAACTTTAAACGTGCAGGTGTGGCATAGAATAAATTTTTAACAGATATGATAGTTCCTATCTGCCTTGATGATGGGTATATTTCATCAAAATTTCCTGCCGCTACGTCTAATGCCCACGCATCATTAGAGTTTTTTGACTTTGTTTGAATATTCAACTGGCTTACTGCGGCAATTGAAGGCAAAGCTTCACCTCTAAACCCTAAAAAATTTATTTTATTTAGATTATTAGTTGGAAGTTTTGAAGTAGCATGTCTTTCAACAGCTAAGCCTATGTGATTTTTTTCAATCCCTATTCCATTATCAGAAACTGATATTAAACTTTTACCGCCGTCGTCTAGTACAATGTCAATTTGTGTGGCGTTAGCGTCAATAGAGTTCTCAATTAATTCTTTTAATGCTGAAGCAGGTCTTTCTACAACCTCACCAGCAGCAATCTGATTAATAAGATTTTCAGGAAGCCTTCTTATTTCCATAACAGGTTCCGTTTTACTTTATTAGAACAGACTTTCCAGAATTTTTCTCAATAGCCGGTGAAGGTGTTGAATTAATATTTTGTCCTAATGATTTATTTTTTCTTATTCTCAAAGCTTCTTTTTTAGCATCTATTACAACACCTGTTTCTGGGACTTGTCCAAATAATATATCTATGCCTCTTCTCTCACTTAAAGAAATACCTAGTGTTTCTTCATCAACTAACTTTCTAATATCTTTAGGTATTTTCTTATCATCAAACAAATCTGCAAAGCTTGATACCTGATTAGTTTCTTTAACATTAATTTCACTACTAAGATTAAAATCATTCTCAGTCTTTAATGTATCATTATTTTTAAACATATCAGGATCTATATTATATCCAGGTGGAACAATAAGGGATGGGGTCATAGCAACAGAAAACTCATCCGGTATCACTTTTTCCTTACCTACGGCTTTCCTAAAATCTGAACAGCTAGATAAAGACATACCTAAGGGAATTAAAAAAACAAATATTGTAAGAAATTTATTTTTCATAATAAGAACTTTCAGATGTAAAAAATTGACTAAAAAGGAACACACATGCTCCAATAAAAATTATTGTATCAGCAAGATTAAAAGCTGGCCAGTGTAAATCGTCAACATAAAAATCTATGAAATCCACGACTTTACCATATAATATTCTATCAATTGCATTGCCTATTGCGCCACTAGCTATTAATACAAAGCCTAATGATGAGTATTTTGGTAATTTAAAGGAGGAAAATATTAACCAAAAACTTACTAAAAAAGCAAAAGCGGTAAATCCATACCTTCCAATTTCTCCTGAATCTTGAAAAAAGCCAAATGAAATTCCACTATTCCATACAGGTGTCATTGAAAGAAAGGGTGTTAATTGTATCGATTGAGCTTCAATGAAAAGATTTTTAATTGCCCATAATTTTGTTATATAATCCAGAGCAATGAAAGTTATAAAAATTAATAAAAGATTAAATATACCTATGTTTTTTTTCATTTATTTTTTTTGAGAACACCAGTACATCTATTACATAACTCAATTTCATCTTTTACTTCCTTAACGATTTTCCAGCACCGCTGACATTTACCACCAGAAGCAAGTTCTATTTGTACAGAGAAATTAGTTTCGTCAATTTTACTATTAATATTTGTTTCTACCTCAGAACAAATGAATACATCTGGTAGATTTATGTCACTAAGTTTGTTAAGTATATTTTCATCAGCTTCAATAATAACTTTAGCTTGCAGACTAGAACCTAACAAACCTTCTTTTCTTTTTTCTTCAATAGCCGTCGTAACAACAGATCTTAATTCTCTAATTTCTGTCCATTTTTTTCCAATCAGACTATTTTCCCATATTTTTTCAGCTTTGTAATAGGTCTGTAAATGAACTGAATTTTCTTTATCATTATACCTGCTTTGCCAAGCCTCCTCAGCTGTAAAGCATATTATTGGAGCCAACCACGTTGTAAGTGATTGAAATAAAATATCCATGACTGTTCTACAAGATCGTCTGTCAATCCCATTTAACTCTTCACAGTATAAAGTGTCTTTTCGAATATCGAAATAAAATGCTGATAAATCTATTGTACAAAAATTATGAATGTCTAAGTAAATGTCATGTAAATTAAATTTCTCAGTATTCTCTTCAATTTTTTTACTTAGTTCCGATACCCTGTGTAAAACCCATTTCTCCAACTCTGGCATTTCAGAAAAATCAACTTTTTCCTTTTCATCAAATTCCTTTAAAGCGCCTAAAAGATATCTGAGTGTATTTCTTAATCTTCTGTAATGATCAGAGTGTCTTACTAGAATTTCTTTACCAATCCTAAGATCGTCATAATAGTCTGATCCAACTACCCATAACCTTAATATATCAGCACCAAATTCATTAATTACTTTTTGAGGAGCAGTTATATTACCTAGAGATTTCGACATTTTACGACCTTGCTGATCTAAAACAAAGCCATGAGTTAAAACAGCATCATAAGGAGCTCTTCCTCTAGTTCCACAACTTTCAAGTAAAGAAGAGTGAAACCATCCTCTATGTTGATCTGTACCTTCTAAATACAATGAAGCTGGCCAAAACATGTCATCCCTATCTTCTAAAACAAAGGCATGAGTTGAACCAGAGTCAAACCATACATCAGCTATGTCTTTTACAGCTTCAAAATCATCAGAATTATATTTTGAGCCAAGAAAATAGGATGCAGGTTTTTCAAACCAAGCATCTGCACCATCGGTCTTAAATGCATCAACAACCCTATCAATCACCTCTTGGTCTCTTAGGGGTTCTTGAGTTTTTTTATTAACAAATATTGCTAAGGGAACACCCCATGCTCTTTGTCTTGAAATACACCAATCTGGTCTATCTTCAATCATTTTTGTTAGTCGATTTTCTCCTTGTGGTGGATAAAATGTAGTTTCCGACAAAGATTTTAGAGCAGTACTTCTTAATTGATTTGTCTCCATTGATATAAACCATTGAGGTGTTGTTCTAAAAACAAGTGGTGCTTTAGAACGCCAGCTATGAGGATAAGAATGATTTAATGTTCCTCTTCCAATTAAAGCATTATGTTCAGACATTATATCTGCAATTTTTTCATTATCCTTTAAAACACGAAGACCTCCTAGCAGAGGTAAATCAACATCTAATATACCATTATCAGATACTGTTTCAGGTATTGGTAATTTATTTTTCTTACCCAGTTCAAAGTCATCTGCACCATGTCCAGGAGCAATATGAACAAAACCTGTTCCTTGATCTGTTGTAACAAAATCTGCTTCTAATAGTGGAACGTCATGATCATAACCATGTTTACATAAAGGGTGTGATAAGATTGAACCTTTGAAATCACTTCCTTTTAAGATATCTATGATATTATAACTTGATATTGATAATTCTTTTACCACTTCGTCTAACAAATCTTTGGCTATTACTATTTTATCACCAGTCTTCGCCAATGAATTTTCATCTACTGTAGTAATTTCTATAAGAGAATATTCAACATTCTCTCCATAAGCCACAGCTCTATTTCCGGGCATAGTCCATGGCGTTGTTGTCCAAATTATTATTTCATAATCGGATAATTTTTTTAAAGGTGTGCTTTTAACAGGAAATCTAGCAAATATAGTGGTGCTTATATGATCATGATACTCAATTTCTGCTTCGGCAAGGGCCGTTTTTTCAACAGGAGACCACATTACAGGCTTGACACCTCTATAAAGACTTCCATTCATCAAAAATTTTCCAATCTCAGACATTATAATTGCCTCAGATTCATATTTCATTGTTGAATAGGGATTCTCCCAATTACCATAAACACCTAATCTTTGGAATTCCTCGGACTGAATATCCATCCACTTAGCTGCAAAATCTCTACATTCTTTTCTAAACTCTACTACAGGTATGTCATCTTTATTCTTTTTCTTTTTTCTATAATTTTCTTCTATTTTCCATTCAATTGGCAAACCATGACAATCCCAACCTGGAACGTAATTGGCGTTTTTACCTAGCATAGATTGAGATCTATTTATTACATCTTTGATTATTTTGTTTAGAGCATGACCAATGTGCAAATTTCCATTAGCGTATGGGGGGCCATCATGAAGAATAAATGGTTTTGCAGACTTTCTCTGTTCTCTCAGTTTATCAAATAGTTTTGTTTCTTCCCACAATTTTAAGATTTGTGGTTCCTTTGTAGGTAACCCAGCTCTCATCGAAAAATCTGTTCTTGGTAGAAAAACGGTTTCTTTATAATCTGTCATCAATCTTCTCTATATCATCTAATAAAATATATCACTTAAAGAGCTTTAACCTAATTATTAATGGTTTAATTCCATAAACTAGCTTTTTTATGAAATTTCCTAGCCTCTTTTGTATCAAACTCAATCTGTTTTTTTAAATCAGATAGAGAATTGAATTTTTTCTCAGGTCTTAAAAATTTTATAAGCTCAACCTTTATTCTCTTTCCATAGATATTAATATCTGAGCTATTATTATTAAGTTCAATTATGTGTGTTTCTAAATTTATATTTTCTCCAGAAACCGTAGGTTTTGTACCTATATTAGAAATAGAAGGCAACCAATCATTTTGTGTTTTACTATTTTCATACTCAATAACCTTTAATCTAGTGATGTAAACCCCAAGTGGAGGAACTAAGAAAAATTTCATATCAACATTGGCTGTTGGAAATCCAATTTCTCTACCTTTTTGTTTACCCTTTTCAACAACGCCTGTTATGCACCATTTTCTACCAAGAAGAGTATTAGCAATATCTAATTTTCCAGTTTGTAATAATTTTCTGATAGCTTGAGAGCTAATAACTTCAGTCTCTTTTTTTTGTATGGATTTAGTTTGTTTTAAATCTATTGATTCAAGTTCTAATCCTAAACTATTAGCAAAGGCTTTGGATGCTTCAATAGAACCTTCCCTATTTTTACCAAATTTAAAATTTGAACCAGCATACATTTTAGAAACTTTGAAATTTTTAATAAGGATTTCTGATAGAAATTCATTTGGACTACAATTTTGTAAATCCTCATTAAAATTAATTATAATTAAGTACTCAACACCAATTTGGCTAAGTAAATTTTGCTTTTCTTCAATATCCAGGAGTTTAAATGGTGTATTTTTTTTATTAAAAAAATCTCTTGGATGAGGCTCAAAAGTAACTACACCAAATGCCAAATTGTTTTTTTTTGATTTTTCTTTTACAGCTTCTAATAATTTAACATGACCTTGATGAATTCCATCAAAATTTCCAATTGCAATGGCTATATTTGTATTTATTTCTGCAGGTTGATCTCCAAATTTCCATTTTATAATTTTCATAGAAATGTTATAACCACAATAAGAATTCAAACTCAAGTTGATATATATTTGTTTACATAATTTATATAATTATTTTTGTTAAAAAAATATTAATTATATGGGATAGTATTTATACTAATTTTTTTATAAAACCAAATGGAGATTAACTCCTTGACCAATAAAATAGATGTCAACTTAGAAATAATTTCCAACCTTATTAATAGTTCAATTCAGATTGTTGTTTCTTATGCGGGACAGGTATTAGGAGCAACAATTATATTAATAATTGGCTTCTACTTAGCTGGCAAGTTAAGCAAATTAGTTCGAAAAAAATTAGGTGTGTTTGACAAAATTGATCCTCTTATAGTTCCTATTATCGGAAACATAATAAGATATGGCATTATAATTATCACTTTAATTGCTGTCTTAGGGCAATTTGGCGTTCAAACTACCTCAATCATTGCCGTTTTAGGTGCTGCTGGCTTAGCAATTGGTCTAGCATTACAAGGGACATTATCCAATGTAGCAGCAGGCGTAATGTTATTGTTACTGAGACCGTTTACTACTGGTGATTGGGTGGAAACCGGAAATGTTTCTGGAACAATAAGAGAAGTTGGTTTGTTTACCACAATTATTGACACATTTGATAATGTTTATGTTTCTATACCAAATTCAAGCATATGGAATAGCACAATTACCAATCACTCTCATTATGAGACAAGACGTATAGATGTTGATATTGGTATCCATTACGACACCAACCTTGATTTAGCATCAAAAGTATTGCTAAAATTAGCCGAAGATGAAAGAGTTTTAGACAAACCTAAAAAACCACAATTTTTGGTAATGAAATACGATGATAGCGCAATAGTTGTAAGGCTAAGGTTATATTCACATACAAAAGACTGGTACGCTGTATATACAGATTTGATGAGAAAACTTAAACCTGCCCTAGATGAAGCAGGCATTCAGATACCTTATCCTCACAGAGTTATTGCATCATAAATTTATAAAATGGCTACTACAAAAAAAATTAATGATGGTTTCATCAAACTTACAAAGAATAATATTAGTAAGGGCCATTTAGGTGATAAAATTAAAAGCATAAGTGGAAGTGACAAAGTATTAACTACTGAAGAACTTTTACAAGCACGACGAAAAATTATTCCAGATAAAGGGATTGGTGAAGACATTTATATTTTTGCATACGGATCTTTATTATGGAATCCAACCGTAGATTATGAGGATGAATTTTTAGCTAAAGTTTATGGTTTCCACAGAAGTTTCTGTATGAAAACTAATTTGGGAAGAGGATCTTTTAAAAAGCCAGGGTTAATGTTAGGACTTGATAAAGGTGGTTCATGTCGAGGATCAGCATTTAAATTAAGAAATTCAGAAGCTATAAAAAATATTGATATATTATTTAGAAGAGAGATGGTAACTGGAGCATATAAACCAAAATTATTAAAAACAATATTAGTAAATGGTAGAAAAGTTTTATCACTAGCCTTTACTGTAGATAAAAAACATAAAAACTATTTTCAAGATAAAGAAATACAAACTAAGGCTAAAATGATTTCTAATGCACATGGATTTTTAGGCACTTGTGAAGAATATTTTCAAAATACGCTAGAAAGTTTATCAGAGCTAAATATTGTCGATTCTGAAATGACTGCAATTTCTAATTACTTAAAAAAAATTAGTTAAATCCTGTTTTATTAAATCTGATGCTTTCTCTGCTATCATCAATGTAGCAGCATTTGTGTTTCCTGAGGGCATTGTTGGCATAATAGAAGCATCAGCTATTCTAATACTTTCAAGACCTCTGATCTTAAGTGATGGACTTACGACTGCAGATCTATCAACTCCCATTCTACAACTCCCAATGGCATGATAAACAGTAGCTCCATTATTTTTTACAAAATTTAAAATTTCATTATCAGACTTTATATGTTCTCCAGGAAGAGTCTCACTAACTGACATTTTTTCAATATTAGAAGTTTTTAAAAGAGTTCTGCACATTTTAACTCCTTGTATTAAAAGATCTTGATCAATTTTCTCTTTTAAGTAGTTGGGTTGAATCATAGGGTTGTTTTTAATGTTATTTGAAGATGCTCTAACATATCCCCTACTTTGAGGTCTAGATTGCCACACACCACAAGTTATACCTGGATGATCCTGAAGTTTTCCTATCATGCCTTCGGTATATGAAGCCGGTGTAAATACAAATTGTAAATCTGGAAAATCTATCTCCGGTGAAGACTTTAAAAATGCTCCTACATGAGCAGGGCTATATGATATTAACCCTCTCCTAAACATGAACCATTTCATAATTTCAAAAACTAATTTATAACCACTGGCTTTTTCATTTAAAGAATTTGGTAATTTAATTCTGTTGGCAACCCTTACAGCGTAATGGTCCTGCAAGCCCTCGCCTACACCCTTATTTTCATGGACAGGTTCAATACCTATTTGATTTAAATATTCTAAATTACCAATGCCTGAAACTTGAAGTAGATGCGGAGTACCAATAGCTCCCGCACATAAAATGATTTCTTTATTAGCATAAATTTGAAATTCTTTATTATCCCTTTCACAAATCAAACCAACAGCTTTTTTATCTTTAAATATAATTTTTAAAACTAAGGTATTTTTTTTAATATCTACATTTTTTCTTTTAATTGCAGTTTTCAAGAAAGCGTCATATGCACTAAATCTAGCTCCATTCTTAATTGTACGCTGATAATAAAATATACCTTCTTGATTACCAGAGTTATAATCTTCCTGGGTTTCTATACCTAACTCTTTAGAACCTTTTATAAACTCTTCGCATATAGGATGTTTTTCAACAATATCGGACACAAATAATGGCCCATCTTTTCCTCTCGTATCTTCATTACCATTTTCTTTAAATTCTGATTTTTTAAAATAAGGCAGTATATCATCATATGACCAACCATGGTTTCCTAATTGAGCCCATTGATTGTAATCGTCAGGTTGGCCTCTGACGTAAAGATGTCCATTAATAGAACTTGAACCCCCAAACCCTTTTCCTCTTGGGAAAAAAATTTCTCTATTATTTACATTTGAACTTTTTTCAGTGTTAAAGCACCAGTTAAATCTTTTATCGTTTATAGTTTTAATAAAACCTGCTGGCATTTTTATGTATGGATGCTGATTACTTCCACCTGCCTCAATAACACAAATATTTATGTTTTTAATTTCAGACAAGCGATTTGCTATAACCGAACCAGAAGAACCAGAACCAACAACTATATAGTCATAATTTTGCATAATGTTTTTTTAAAAGCTCTCATTAATAGTTGATGTCTCTCCAGCTACCGTTGTTCTTACCATTAGCCTTTTCTCCACTTTACCTCTAATCGGGGTAGCTCTATGTAAAACTGCTCTATTATCCCACATGATTAAATCATGTGGTTCCCATACATGAGAATAAACAAGTTTTTGATCATTAGTATATTGCAAAATATTATTAAGAAGCTCAGCACTATCTTTCTCATTCATACCATCAACTTTACTACAATGGGCACCTAAATATAGAGATTTCCCATGTTTATTACTTTTTAGAACTAATTTTTGTTTAACTGGGGGCAATGCTTTTCTTTCCTGAGGGGTAACTAGATTTGGATCTATTTTAGACCTTCCATGTGAATAATCGTGCCAACAAACTTTATCTTCAATCATGAGTTTCAAATCGTCTGGCAAAGAATTATACACAGCTCTCATCGATAAAAACTCTGTATTTCCTCCTTTTGAAGGAATCATTTTTGCTGATAACAAAGACATTTTTGAAGGTATTTTTTTAAAAGAACTATCACTATGCCATTCTTGGTTGGCCAAATTATTTAATCTTTGTCTATCTGATGGAGGTACAATATTTCCATCTTCATCAAAATTACGAAGAATAATTAATTTAGAACCTGATCCATCAGTTCCTACTTTTGTTAATTCCAATTCTCCAAAGAATTCACTAAATCGTATATGTTCATCATCACTTATGTTTTGGTTTCTTATAATAACAACTGAGAACTCAGATAAAAGTTCTGAAATTTCATTTATAACTTTCTTATCTTGAATATTAGTAACGTCTAAGTCTTTAATTTCAACCCCAATAAACGCTCCAAGTTTATTAATTTTCACCCTTGAACCTCCAAGAAAATAAAAAATTAAATTGTATTTTATATAGAAACAATCGTAGTAAAATATTATTAAATTTCAATATAAAGTAGCTTTACACTACGACGCTTGATCCCCTTTTAAAGTCTTTATAAACTTTAAGAAGATTTATCCATTCATCATGTTCAACTTTACTCATTAAACTTGTTCGGGCATCTATATAATCCCTCCAAGATTCAAAGAGAGTTTCAGAAGCTTGGAATTCAACGCGGTTTGGGCTTCTACGAATATTTAACCATCCTTCACTCTCACACTCATCAACAATAGATGATATAGCCTGCCTTGTGCTCCTTAATTCTCTTGCTACGGAAGCGATAGTATAAAATTCATTTACAGAAAATGCATAGTTACAAACTCTTGCAAAAACATTTTTAAGTGGTGTCGAATTAAAATATCTTTGCATTCTTGAGTTCACTCTATCAACTCTTGATTGATAAACTTTTATTTCATGCAAGGATATAATTCTTACCATTTCCCTATAAATAGTGTCTTCGTCTATAAAATCAGGGATATTTGTGTCAGTATTTTTATTCATTATTTATCAACATTATTTTTTTATTTTGTTAGTCTTAATATTATTGTTTTAATCAAAACATAATAAAGTTAAATATAATAGAATGAAAAAAGACTTAAGTATTAATAGTGACGTAAAGTCACTAAAATTAAATATTTTAAAAGAAAATTTAAAACAAGACTGGAACCTTGATACTGACTTATGGAATGAAGAATTTCCGCATGATTACAGGTTTGAGGACACTTACCTACAATTAAGTTTTGTTTTAAGAGACTTTAATATTGATGAGTTAAAACACCTAATTTCTATTACAAATATTTTTGATATAAAAAATTACAATCACGATATTTCAACATTAATAAATAATTTTGTAAGAAGTTGTGTGGAATATTTAAACTACGAAATTGAAGGTAAATCAGACGAATATTTCAAAAAATTTGATAAAAATAATAACTGTTTTTCGTATGAAAAAAAAATTAAAAATGCGTTAAAAAAGCATAAATTAAAATACTCCCTGTTCTTCTATGGAACATTACGATCTGAAGAAGTACGAGAAGCAGTCATCGGTCAAAAAAAATTCAATATTTCCCGTGGTATTTTACAAAAGCATAAAGTGTATAAAGTAAAAAATGCTAATTATCCTTTAATTAAATTTACTAATCAAAAAAGCGATGAAGTTGAGGGTATTTTAATAAAAGATCTAACCACAGAAGAAATAAAAAAATTAGATAAATTTGAAGGTAAAAATTACTTTCGTCAATTTGTAAAAATCAATATGAAAGATAAGCTTTATGACGCACAGATTTATATGCCACAGAAAACTCTGATAGCTGAGGAGCCTTGGAATTTTGATTATTGGTATAAAAATAATATAAATGATTTTTTTTCAAAGGAGTTCAATCTAAATGGAGTTAAGGAAATAAAAAGTTAATTCAGAGTATTTTTATTTACTCTTTAACTTTTGAACTTGGTCCCATGCAGCATTAATGGCCCTCATTTTGTTCTTACTCTCATTAATTACTTCAACGGGTACACCTTTGCTAATCAATAAATCTGGATGATGCTCTTTTGATAATTTTATATATTTTTTTCTAATCATCTGAAGATCATCTGAAGGTTGACTTTCCAAAACAATATAAGGATTTAATTTATCAGATGATTTCCTAGATTCTCTTATGCTATTATATTGTTTTTGGGTTAATCCAAAAATATAAGCGATGTTAGCTATCATTGATTCTTCATCCTGACTTACATTTCCATCAGCTTCAGCAATATAAAATAAAATATTTATAACCTCTTCCAAAACATTTATGTTTCCTTGAAATATCTCTGCAATTTGCTTTGCATAAGGTTCATAGCCTGTGCTTTCATCCTTTGCTTTATTGAAAATTTTTGCAACTTTATCTATCTCACTATCAGGTATTTGTAATTTTTCTTTTACTGCAAACAACTCTTCCTTGCTAACTTGCCCGTCGGCTTTGCTCAACTTTGCCGAGAGGACAATTAACGATAATGCAAAAATTTCTTGAGCATTTTGCTGATTAGTAATGTTTTTTTGTGAACCAATTCTAGAAATTTTACCACCAAGAAAAGATCCTAACAAAGCTCCAAAAGGGCCTCCAAATGAAAAACCAATCACACCACCAAGTAGAGTACCCCAAATTGACATTATTTATCTTTCAAAGTTAAAAATTAAATGTTGTGTATTAATATAATAATGTTTTGTTTAATACAAAGTTTAAAAATCTTTAAGGGAATAGTTGATGAAATTACGCAAAAACAAACCTTGGAAACCTGCTCCAGAATATTCAAAAGACTTATCTGGCCTTACTGTTAATTTGCTAGTTCAAGAAATGGCAGAAGCTACAAATTTTGTAAAAGATGTTCTAAAAGCTAAAGTTATATATGAAGATCCTGATTTTGCAGCAATTAAAGGTTTTGGATCTCAATGGTGTTTTCATACGTATCACACTTATGATTTACATCCTTTTAGGACCAATACAGAATCCTCAGAAAAAAAAGGCTTAGGAATAGAATTAAGGTTAATTGGTTGTAACCCTGATCAAGTTGAGAAGAGAGCAAAAGAAAAAGGTTACAAAATATTATCGAACTCTTCTAACAAAGCTCATGGTATGAGAGAATGCTATATTCTAGATAATGATGGCTATTGCTGGGTACCTTCTATAATTATTTAATATAATTTCTACTGTAAATTTAAGATTTCAATCAATTTGTAGAGAGTTTTTTCATTATAATCTGGCTCTTGCTTAGTTATATTATCTAATCCAATTCTGTTATGCCAATATACATCCATCCCCATAGACTTTGCGCCTATTACATCAAAAGGTGACCCTGCAACGAATAATGTTTTTGTAGGAGAAGTATTCATTTTGTTTAAGATAGAATTATACATTTCTGGGTGAGGTTTATAAAAGCCTGCTTCTTCAGCAGTAACTGAAAAGTCAAATTTTACATTCATAGTATTTATTGCCTTATTACCTCTAACAATCGAACAATTTGTAGCTATCCCAATTAAGTATTTTTTTCTAATTTTGTTTAAAACTTCTTCGGCTTCTAGCCAAGGTGAAAGTCGGTCCCATTCGTCAAAGAGATTTGCAGCTTTACTTTCAGAAAAACCAACATCACGAGCGGCTTGTAAAACTAACTTTTCATAATCTTGGTATTGAAAAGTATTATAAGTAATTTCAAGGTATCTACTCCTCCATTTTTGACCTGTTAAATCTGAACCGGCAATCTCATTCCACAAAGACCAAGAATTAATTAAACCTGTCAACAAATCAAAGACTACTGCTTCATATTTAACTTTATTCATAAAATCCGTTTCTAAAATATTTACACTGAGTAAATTAAACAGTTACCCTTTACCAACCATTAATTCTATCCCATCTATCATTTATAGTTTCATTTTCAAGGACATTATAATTTTCATAAGCTGCACATGTAAGACAAGCATGATTGGGCAAAACTCTTAGTAAACTGCCAATAGGCAATTTATCAAACCAGCTAGTATCACTTATATTTATTGCACCATGCTCTTGGTGAACCTCAGAAATAGCTAAGTCTGACAAGGGTAGACCTGTATTAGGATT